>Ga0183097_10268_pt1:0-142500 | contig 144994 bp, 132 predicted proteins | sample BioMet8_FD_128883 | JGI IMG/M metagenome (GOLD analysis project Ga0183097, IMG submission 128883) | Microbial communities from bioreactor (seeded with sewage sludge) at Lawrence Berkeley National Lab, California, USA - Biofuel... | ecosystem: Engineered > Bioreactor > Anaerobic >... | reverse complement strand
GTGGTTCTTGTTAAATTACCATAGAGTTTCTTTTTGGAGGTGAGCTGGTTGCGTGAACTGGTATTTTCTACTGTTATAGCGGAGATAAAGAATGTGTTTGTTGATGAGATCAGCGATCCTGAACTAATTGAGCTTTTATACAGAGGCGTTGCCGGCCCGATGGGAATTACTTTAAACAAAGTCCAGAGGGGCACCGCTAGTAAAATTGTAAACCGAGCGCCTCAAGGCAATCCGCTTAAGGTAATAAGGACGAATTCGCAGGATCCTAAAGTTAGGGCATCCATAGAAGCTTTCTTCAAGAAAAATGTTACTCGCCACCTCATGCCTGATATGGAGGAAGAGATAATTTTTCATATTCGCGGAGTCATCAAAGAAGATAATAAGATATCTGACAGCAAGAGGTCTGAACTGTTAAAGTTGGGCAAGAAGGAGACCTTTGATGAATTTCTTGGACAGGTTTACCTTTATTCTCTAACCAGAGATAATGTACTAACACCGGAAGCGAAGGAAAAGCTGAACAGGGAAATGGAAGAGTATAAGACACATCCTTTGGATGATGTTGAGATTCCGGAGACAATTATTAAGGAGGAACGGGAGTACACATTGGCATTGGCTGCCGCATATGCCCAGGCTGAAAAGATGACGGAATTTCCGTTGGAGAATATTTCTGAATACCCTGCGTATGAAAAGCACCTTTCAGAGCAACGCAAATATTATTTTGCAGCAGAGGCCGTAAGGCGCGGAACGAGGGACATCTATGATAAAGAGGATCAGTTTGATCTACTAAAGAATGAGACCTATGAGTATATAAAAGATGATTACGAGGACCCGGCTGAAAGTGGATTGGCTCGGTTGAAAATTGTTTTGAGAAGGGCAAGGAATTTTAATTCCAACAGATGCTGGCTGCTTCGTGATACCGACTGGATTGGCGTACCGCAGAAGAAGGGTCTATGTCACTTTCTTGTGAAAGACGGGACCATAGAAGGGTGGGTGAGAGATGACGATGGACAGGATATTTAATTCGATTTTTGAAAACACACTTCGTCTGTTGATCCTTCTGGACGAGTACGACATGCCGCAAACACTGGATATGCTTTACGCTGTGGATTTTATGGCAATGTATGGTCAGCCGTTCGGAATATCAGATCATAACCTGCACGGTGATAATGATCTGAAATACAGTGAATTTATCTCTCAGAGAGAACTTGTGAAGGAAGCACTGAAAGAACTTGTACTGGATAACACCGCAGAAGCAGTCAGTTACAAGAATGGGCTCTCTTACATCATTACGTCGGAGGGAGAAGATTACTGTAAGTCATTGAACAGTGAATATGCTTTTGAATACAGAAAATTAGCGCGCAAAGTGATAAATGCCTCTGAAGGGAAATCGGAGCGCACTCTTATTGCTACCATATATAGACTGTCAGAAAAATCGATCAATAAGGAGGTAAAACAATGAGTAGATTTCATATAACAAAGATTGCGGCCTCCGGGGAGAAAGTCAGGTATTCATCGGTAGATTTTAAGGATGGCGTGAATATTATTGAGGGTCCATCTAATACAGGGAAATCCTATGTGATCGGCAGTATAGACTTTATGTTTGGTGGTAAAGAAGTACCGTTTACGATAGACGATACAGGATATGATACTATCATCATGGAAATGAAATCTGATGATGGATATTCGTTCAAGGCAGAGAGAAAGATTGAGGTAGGCAACAGCGGAGAAAAAGGATCAAATGTTGTAAAGGTAAATACTGATCTTCCCAATGTGACAAAATATGAATTTAAGATAGGCACTGGAGAGTACAGCAGCCTGTTGTTAAAACTGATAGGGATTGAAAAGAGCCCGAAACTTATTGCGACACAAGCTCCATCAGATGAAGAGATGACTATTCGCACAATCTTTCATTTCTTTTTCCTGGGAGAAGAAAATATATTCGAAAAGAGTACAGCCTTTGATACCCCAGGCCATTCAAAAATCACGAAGAGTCTGACAGCACTTATATACCTTATCAACGGAGATGACCTGAATCGCTTTTTACCCAAAGTCAGTGTAGATGAACTTGAAAAAAGAGCCACACAAAAAGCAGGGGTCATCAGCTATCTTAATCAGAAAATTTCAGCTTTGTCTGAACAGAAAAAGCAACTTGAAGAAGCTATGGCTGCTGATGAAGACGTAGATATAGACGCCAAGATAGATGAGTTTGCTGTTGAGATCGAGAAGATAGAAAAGCGGATCGCAGACGCATCTGAAAATAGTCGCAAAATATTGGCACAGATATACGGCCAAAATGCAAAGCTTCAGGAAGCAAGGTTCCTGGGCAGCAGATACAGAGCGTTGCATTCTCAGTACATGTCTGATATAAAGCGCCTTAATTTCATTATAGATGGTGATGCCAAAGGTAAGGCAATCAAGCATAAAGATAACTGCCCCTTCTGTGGGCATGAGATGGATGCTGAGGAAGAAGACCATACCACCTATGTGGAGTCTGCCAAGGCAGAACTTGCGCGTATTAGGCTGCAGGTGGAGGATCTGGAAGCGACAGAGACTGATACTAAACAGGAGATAAAGGAGCTAGAAGCTTCACTGAAAGATCTGAATGCTCAGAATAGCAATATTACAAAGCTGCTAAATCAGGATCTTCGGCCTCATGTGGCAGAGCTGAGAAGCGCGGTTGCTGAGTATCGCAGAATTCAGCAACTAAGGCAACAGTTGGAATCCATCTCTTATATGTCTACGGAGCTTGGAACGGACGTATTTGAGAAGGAAAACGAAGAGGACGAAACAGCTACAAAGTTTGATGCGAAGAAAAACTTTGATAAAGATATCTGGAAAGAACTGAGCGATTCCGTCAACGCTATGATAAATGACTGTGCTTATACCGGAAGACCGGAGTCCCATCTTAACATAAATACTGCTGATGTTGTTGTCGGCGGAAGACAAAAGAAGAATCAGGGAAAAGGATATCGTGCATTCCTTAATACGATCATGCTTTTCAATCTGATGAAATATCTTGAAGTCAGCGGAAAGTATGCTGCACGCTTCCTGGTATTGGATTCTCCAATCCTGTCGTTGAAAGAGAAAAAATATGATATCAGTGAAACGGAAAAAGTCACTGTCGGAATGAGAGCTTCTCTGATTCAGTACATGATAGATAACTGCGGTGAAAATCAGGTAATCATTGCAGAAAATGAGCTCCCGGATAATGTGAATTATCATAATACCAATAGGATCATCTTTACGATGGATGACAGTGAGGACGAGCGTTACGGTTTCCTGCACGACGTAAGAAATCCTGAATAAGAGTAACATTCACAGATTGTATAAAAACAGAGGGAACTGCAATGAAAAGAACAATTAGTTACGATAAACTTTGGAAAAAGTTAATTGATAAGAAGTGGAATCGTACAAAGCTTAAAGATGAGAGTGGTATAAGTACCGCATCACTTGCCAAGCTTGGTAAGAACGCTAATATCACCACAGATGTGCTGGTGAAGATCTGCAATGCTCTTGATTGCGACTTCTCTGACATTATGGAAATGGTTCCTGATACAAGAACAGATATTGCGCAGGCGGCTCGGGAAGAGTCGAAAGACTGAAAGGATAGATCGTTATGGTAGATTATGCACCAGGAATGAGAACCATAATTCGTGATGAAGAATGGATGGTTAAGAAGGTCGAAAAAAATAATATGGGGAATAACGTCCTTTACTGCGTCGGCGTTTCACCACTGGTAAAAGATAAAGATGCTGTATTCTTGACGGACCTTGAGGATATAGCGGTTGTAGATCCCAAAGACGTAAAGCTGGTGATTGATGGCTCTTCCTATTTTCGCAGGACGCAGCTCTACATGGAAAGCCAATGGAGACAGCAGATACCTACTGATACAGATTTGCATATAGGAGACAAGGCAGCTATGGATATGATGCCTTTTCAGCTGGTACCTGCTCAGATTTCATTGAGAAGGCCGCGACAGCGCATCTTGATCGCCGATACAGTTGGACTTGGTAAGACATTAGAAGCAGGCATTCTTATGAGCGAACTGATTGCAAGGGGAAAGGGCAGAAGAATCCTTGTTGTTACGGTCAAGAGTATGATGACGCAATTCCAGAAGGAAATGTGGAATAGATTTACAATACCGCTTGTACGATTGGACTCCAAGAAGATCCATGACATTCGGGCTAAACTTCCATCAAACTATAACCCCTTTAGCTATTACGAAAAAACAATAGTTTCTATAGATACATTGAAAAGAGATGTGGAATATAGAACGCACTTGGAAAAGGCGTACTGGGATATTATTGTAATTGATGAAGCTCAAAATGTAGCTGAGCGCGGAGATCATCAGGCTCAAAGGTCAAGGCTAGCGAAGCTCCTGGCGGATCGTTCAGATACGATGATCATGCTGTCTGCTACACCACATGATGGCAGGGCAAAGAGCTTTGCATCACTTATGAATATGTTGGATCCAACAGCGATTGCCAATCCTGATGACTATACAAAGGACGATATCAAGGGACTCTGTGTCCGCCGCTTCAAAAAGGATGTGAAAGATCAGGTCAGTGGTTCTTTTCTGGAGAGAAGGATAGAACTAGAACGCTGTAAGGCATCGGCAAAGGAAGAGGCTGCGTTTAACATTTTTTCTGAAATGCAGCTACAGATGGATTTGAGTAAGACAAAAGCTCAAGGACAGCTATTCAAGACCAGCCTGGAGAAGTCACTCTTTTCAAGTCCGGCAGCTTGCATCAAGAGCATTGATGCGAGACTGAATAAACTGAGAAAGAAGTATTTAGATAATGAGATAAAGGATATTCGTGCGTTGGAGGAGTTGAAGACTGCGCTGGAGAATATCACACCGGCTGATTTTTCAAGATATCAACAGCTGCTCAAACTGCTCAGAGATAAGGAGTATGGCTGGACCGGTGAAACGGATGATCGTGTTGTTATTTTCACTGAGCGTATAGAGACGATGAAATATCTGGCTGTAAGACTAAGAGAAGATCTTAGACTTCCGGAAAATGCAATACAGGAGATCTCCGGAGCAATGAGCGATGCTGAACAGCAGACTATCGTTGAGAACTTCGGACGTGAAGAAGCCCCTATTCGTGTATTGGTGGCTTCTGACGTCGCATCGGAAGGACTGAACCTGCACTATCTAAGCCATAGGATGATTCATTTCGATATTCCGTGGTCTCTGATGGTGTTCCAGCAGAGAAATGGGCGTATTGATCGTTACGGGCAGCAGAAGCGTCCAGATATCCGCTATATGATGATAGAAAGCAACAATCCGTGCATCAAAGGAGATATGCGGATCATGGAGATACTTATCACAAAGGAGGAACAAGCTCTTAAGAACATTGGAGATCCTGCACTACTCCTGGGCAAGTTCTCTATTGAGGATGAAGAATTGGTTGTTTCTAACGCAATCGAGAGCGGATCTGACGCCGATGCCTTCGCTAGTACGCTGGACAGCGGAGAGACTGAATTTGACCCGTTTGAAGCGCTTATGGCTGCTTCAGCTGACACATCAGAGCCTGCAAAGGTAAAGAATGACGAAACTCTGTTTTCTGATTCAGACTATCTGTATCTGGCAATGGCGTATTTGAACCAATCGGAGAGTCATCCAGTCGAGAAGCTGCAGTCTGTTTCAGGAATGGAAGTAACAGTAACACCGGATATGAGAAAACGGCTTACAGCGCTCCTACCAGATGAGGCAATGCCGCAGGGCGATTATCTGAGATTATCCGATGATAAGGAATTTTGCATGGACGAAATGAAGAGAAGCATGCAGAACAATATGGCAGAGACTGCGTGGCCGAAGGTCCAGTATCTCTGGAAACAACATCCACTATTTACTTGGGTGAATGATAAGGGAGGACTTCTTTACGGGCGTGGAGAAGCTCCGCTGGTAGGTATCCCGGATAACATGGACCCAGAGGAAACAATATTTATCGTAACTGGCAGCATACCAAACAACAAATCCACACCGCTTGTGGATGAATGGTTTGCGCTTGAATTTGAGAATGGCATGTTTGTGAAAGGCATGTCCATGAACGAGATGCTGAAGCATACCGGATTCAGAAGTACGAAGATTCCGAACAGTGCCAGCCTAACAGAGGCAGATATAAAAGCTGCAGAGGATTTGCTTCCAGATGCCGTAAAGCATGCAAAAGAACATCTTAACGGTTTCTATCATAGCTATCAGGATAAAATCAAGCCGCTACTTGATGAAGAACTGGATAAGTTGGCAGAACTGGAAGACCGTCACAAATATTATCAGCTGTCACTGTTTGAAAGTGAGAGAAAGAAGAGCGAGCAGGAACGTATGGTAGATGAGTTATTTGATAAGTTTACGACTTGGGTTACCGATACCATGTCGATTCAGAATAATCCTTATATCCGGATTATCGCGGTAATGAAGGGAGTAGCAAGATGAGCATGGATTTAACCGGAATTACCAATCAGAACGAATATTACACGAACCATTACTTTTCGTCAATCTTTGAAGAGAATGCAGAAGAAACGATATCCGCATGGAGAGCGGAGGCCAAGGGCAGTGAAGAGATCAGGACGCCTTGGGCGCTTCTTAGAGATGTGGCCAGACAATACTATCCTATTCATGATCGTTTTCTGCGATCAAAATTTGATATGCAGACTTTGGTCAACATTCGCACTTTAGCGGATATGTATCTCAGCGCTCTGGGATATCCGGAAGCGAATCCGGAATGGATTGAGATCGATGACACATTGAATGTGCCGGTATATCTGGAAATGACTAAAGCAAACGGTGCTCCCGCATTATGGGTGCTGCTTGCAACATCGGATGATAAAGAGGCTGCCATACTTGATAAGTACTGCTTTGCAGCAGATGATATTGAGGAAGGGCTGTACGCTGTTCCTACAGATACACTTACTAATAGCACCAATGAAGATCTGATCACAAAAATCCTGTTTGGTCAGACTGAGCCGCCGCGTTTTATTCTGCTGATCGGCATGAATCAGATCGCACTAATCGATCGTAATAAGTGGAACGAAAAAAGATTTCTTCAGTTCGAGCTGGAGGATATCTTCAGCCGCCATGAGGAGTCGACGCTCCAGGCAATGGCAGTTCTGCTGCACAACAACAGCCTCTGCCCGGAAGAAGGACCAGCACTGCTGGATGAGTTGGATGCCAATTCACAGAAACATGCTGCAGGTGTATCACAGGATCTTAAATATGCGCTTCGAGAGAGCATCGAAATCCTAGGGAATGAAGTGCTTTACGATATGAGCACACGTCAGGGGCGTGATTTGGAAGAAAATCCAGTGGATGCAGGAGAGCTTACGCTTGAATGTTTGCGATACATGTACCGTATGCTGTTTGTGCTATTTATTGAAGCACGTCCGGAGCTGGGATACGCGCCGATCCAGAATCTGACCTATAAGACCGGATATTCTCTGGATAATCTGCGTGATATCGCTGATGACATCCGTGATGATGTAAAGGAGGTCGGCAGCGGATACTTCCTTCACGAGACACTTTCCAAATTGTATGACCTGATCTACAGCGGCTATCCAGAAACAGAAGAAGAACTGCTTAAGTATTCGCAGGAAGACAGCTTGCATGACATGTTTGTTATCGCACCACTTAAAGCACACATCTTTGATCCTGAATATACGAAGATGATCAGCAGGTCCAAGCTCCGAAATTCCGCCATGCTTCGAATCATAGATCTGATGAGCCTTACCAGGGAGACTGGCAGAAGAAATGACAGGCGCGGGCGTATTTCCTATGCAAATCTGGGGATAAACCAGATGGGATCAGTATATGAGGCACTGCTTTCCTACCGTGGATTTATCGCTGAAGATACTCTCTATGAGGTAAAGCGGGCAGGAGACAGCTTCAATGAGCTGGATGTCGGTTATTTCGTCAAGGAAGAAGAACTGGATCAGTATACAGAAGATGAGCGTGTCCGTTATGAGAAAAATGATCCGGACGGAAAATATAAAAAGGGACAGCTCCGCAAATATGAGAAAGGCACTTTTATCTATCGACTGGCCGGGCGCGAAAGAGAGAAGTCAGCTTCTTACTATACGCCGGAAGTATTGACGAAGTGCCTGGTCAAGTACGCGCTGAAGGAACTGCTGGAAGGAAAGACAGCCGATGAGATCCTTCATCTGACTGTCTGCGAGCCTGCCATGGGCTCCGCAGCCTTCCTGAACGAGGCTATTTCGCAGCTTGCAGAAGCATATCTGGACAGGAGACAGAAAGAACGCGGCGAAATGATCCCGGCCAATGACCGTCTGAAAGAGCTTCAGAAGGTCAAGATGTATATGGCTGACCGTAACGTGTACGGTATCGACCTTAATCCGGTTGCTGTAGAACTGGCGGAGGTTTCACTGTGGCTGAATACCATCTATGAAGGCGGTTTCGTGCCGTGGTTCGGCACGCAGCTGATCAACGGCAACTCCCTGATCGGTGCCAGAAGACAGGTCTATCATGAGTCTGCACTTACAACGACATCCAAAGGATTGCACTGGTATGAGAATGCTCCAGAGCGCGTGCCGCTCGGGACAGAACGTAAAAAGAAGACCGGGTATGCGCAGATCTATCATTTCCTGCTGGGTGATCCCGGTATGTGCAGCTATTCTGATAAGGTGATCAAGTCTCTTGAGCCCGACAACATCAAGAAGATGAAGGACTGGAACAAGAAATTCACTGCACCTTATTCCATGAATGATCTTGCAACGCTCAGAAGCTTGAGTGAGGTTATCGATGAACTGTGGGATAATCAGATAAAATTACGTCAGGCGGTAGAACATGAAACTCAGGATAAATTGTCTGTCTACGGCTGGGAAGATGATGTAGCAGATTCCCATACTACCATACGCCAAAAAGACCAGATCTATTCAAAAATATATAAATCTGAACATATGAAGAACGCCGGTCCGTACGCAAGACTTAAGTTTGCTATGGATTACTGGTGCGCGCTCTGGTTCTGGCCGATCGACAAAGCAGATATGCTTCCGAGCCGCAGCGAGTTTCTCAACGACATGAACCTTATCCTGGTCGGAACTCTCTCCACCAAAGGGAACAGCAACATGCTGGAGTATCAGCAGCTAAGTCTGTTCCCGACAGAACAGGAGGAGATTGCAATAAAGATCAAGGATCTTTTCCCAGAACAGAACGTTGTTGATATCGATAATCTTTGCACTCTTTTTCCGAGGCTTGCGTTGGTGAGAGAAATCGCTGAACAGAATCACTTCATGCATTGGGAACTGGAGTTCGCAGATCTTTTTAAGGAGAGAGGGGGATTTGATCTTGTAATTGGAAATCCGCCATGGATAAAAATTGAATGGAATGAACAGGGAGTTCTTTCAGATAGTCATCCAATGTTTGCAGTGAAAGAGCTTTCTGCTGCACAAACCACTAAACATAGAGAAAATGTTTTGCGAAATCCATATACCAAAGCACAATATTTTTCAGAATATGAATCTATTTCAGGTGAGCAGGCTTTCTTAAATGCACTGGAAAACTATTCATTGCTAAAAGGGCAACAGGCGAACCTCTTTAAGTGTTTTCTTCCGCAGTCATGGACTTTTGGAAGCTCGGTGGGAGTCAGTGCATTTGTTCACCCTGATGGTGTTTATGATGATCCTAAAGGCGGATCACTTAGGAGGCAGTTATACCCAAAATTAAGAAAGCACTTTCAATTTACAAACGAACTAAAATTATTTGCAGAAGTAGATCATCATATGGGGTTCGGATTGAATATTTATTGTAATAAGCCCACGGATACTTTTGACACAATTAATAATTTATTTGCGGCTTCTACTATTGAACAGTGCTATGACAATTCGATTCATGGGGATATACCTGGAATTAAGGACGAAAAGGGGAACTGGTGCGTTAATGGCCATCCGAATAGAGTTATCAGTGTTGGGAAGAGAGAACTTGAGCTCTTCGCTAAGCTCTTTGATAATGATGAAAATTGGAGGCAGGCAAAATTACCTATAATACACGCAAAAAAGATTTTACAGACACTTGAGTGTTTTTCAAAGCAAGAACGCACGTTGGCAAAAGAAAGCCAAAATATCTATACAACTGAAATGTGGCATGAAGTTAATATGCAGAAAAGTGGGATTATCAAACGGGATATTCATTTTCCAAGTACTGAAATCGAAATGATATATTCTGGCCCTCATATCAGCGTAGCAAATCCATTGTTTAAAGCATCAAGAGCCATATGTAAAAATAATAGTGATTATGACAATATAGATATCTCTCTTATAAAAAAACATTATATGCAACGATGCAATTATATACCAGCATGTGATATTAGCAACTATTGTAATGCTATTCCGGTAACTCCTTGGGGAGAGCGTGTGGATAGAACATATCGATTGTTTGCAAGAAAAATGCTAAATCAAAGCGGTGAACGTACTTTGATATGTTCAATTGCGCCGGCTGGTACAACGCATATTAATGGCATTATTGGGTTTGTCTTTAAAAATGACGGAGACATGCTTTTGTCTAGTGGATTATGGGCATCACTTCCTTATGACTTTTTGATAAAGACGTTAGGAAAGGCAAATTTGAATTTTGATAGCGCTGCCTCATTTCCAGTGACAACTGGATTGTACAACTCTGAAATTAAAGTTCGGTCTCTACTATTAAATTGTTTAACAGATCTTTATGCAAAATTGTATAATCGAAGTTTTATCCAAGAATTTAGAACTATGTCATGGACAAATAAAGATGCAAGACTTGGAAGTAAAGTCTTTACGGATTTGCCTTCTTCATGGAATATGGACGCACCATTAAGGACAGATTATAGGAGACATCAGGCTTTGGTTGAACTTGATGTATTGACATCTATGGCATTAGGAATGACTTTGGACGAATTAATTTCAATATATCAGATTCAATTTCCTGTTCTTCAGCAACATGAAGCTGATACCTGGTACGATACTAATGGAAGAATCGTATTTACAAACAATCGTAGTTTAGTGGGAGTAGGTTATTCGCGTTCTGAGTGGGAAAATGGAATCAAAGGTGCTCCTGCTGGGCAGAAGTTTTATCGCACCGTTACCGATGATACCATACCTAGCGGCCCAATAGAGCGCACAATCGAATATGTCGCACCTTTTGATTGCTGCGACCGTGTAAAAAATTATGAGACGGCATGGAAATTCTTTGAAGAAAAATATAAGGATGCCAATAAGTAAACAAGATAAAGGAGGCTGTGCAGTATGTTACCTTCCATACTTGCCAAGCAATTGGAAAAGGGAATCGGGGATTATATTGAGACCACGTTCCCGATGACAAATGAACCTTTCATGGGTTCCATCAGAAAAATGTTAGATACACAGGACTCAGTCTATCATGAGCCCTATGTATCCGTGCGTCTTCCTTTCCGGGTGGCAGAGAATATGCCGGATTGCTTTAAGGCTATACATCCTGCATACCTTCCATATGTTCATCAGGATATGGCTTTTCACAGACTGACGGGAGACGATGGAAGATCTACACTGATCGCTACCGGAACAGGTTCCGGTAAGACCGAGTGTTTCCTGTATCCGATCCTGGAGTACTGCTATAAGCATCGAGGAGAGAAGGGTATAAAGGCGCTGATCATCTACCCAATGAACGCGCTTGCTACTGATCAGGCAAGGCGTATTGCGGATCTTATCTATAAGAGTCCGGAACTTAAGGGAAATGTCACTGCCGGTATGTATGTGGGCGGACATGAACATACTCCTAGCCGTATGATGTCGGAAGATAATGTCATTACGGATCACGATACACTTCTGAATGCACCCCCGGATATCCTGATGACGAACTATAAGATGCTGGATTACCTGCTGGTTCGTCCTAAGGATGCCGGTCTGTGGAAGGACAATGCTCCGGACACACTGAAATATATAGCTGTCGACGAACTGCATACTTTTGACGGAGCTCAGGGAACTGATCTTGCTTGTCTGTTAAGGCGTCTTAAATTGCGACTTTGGACACCTGCAGGTTATCTTTGCTGTATTGGAACGTCTGCTACGATGGGCTCCAAGGACAATGGAAAGGGCATTATTGAATATGCCTCTGAGATATTTGGAGAGCCTTTTGAAGAGAACGCTGTGATCATGGAAGACAGGCTTTCTCCTGCAGAGTTCTTTGCTGGCAGCGGCGTGACTGATTTTACGGTTCCGTCAAATGAACAGATAAAGAAGCTTATCGAGCTGGAAAAGCAAGATGATGAGGAAGCCTATATTGCCGAAGCTGCAAAGGCATGGGTGGAAACCGGAGATATGGATATCACGACTGATGAAGGGAAAATAGGCCTTGTCGAGGATCTGATGCATCACAGCTTTATGCAGGCGATGATCTCCTTCATGAAGGGAAACTACTATCAGGTTTCCTCTATTATAGAAGAACTGAGTGTGAACTATCCGGTACTGAAAGAAATGGAATATCCGACGGATGCTGTCAATGCGTTGCTTGCCCTCATATCTTATGCCAGAACTGGATCAGCAGGACACCTGCGTCCTTTCTTGAATGTTCAGGTACAGCTCTGGATGAGAGAACTTCGACGTCTCTTGGCTAAGGTTTCTCCCAACATGGTCACTTATTCCATCGCGCATGATCTTAACACCCAGCAGGCGAAGCAGTATCTGCCGGTCGTCAACTGCCGTGACTGCGGTGCTACCGGTTGGACCTCTATATTAAGTGAGCGAGGCAATGCTACGATCACTAGCCTGGAGGCATTCTACAATCTGTACTTCAAGGCGGATGACAAGATCGTCATGATGTTCCCGCACAAGGAGAATGACCAACCTTGGGGGTTTATAGAAGCCGGACTGTGCCCAGACTGTCTGCAGGTGAAAATAGGCGAAGATGCTTCCGGTTCCTGTGATAACTGCGGCGCTGACTTGGTGAGGGTTTTGATCCCGAATCCTATCAAAACAACAGGTTCAAAGAGCCATAAACAGTTCGTGTGTCCATTCTGCGGATCAAAGCGTGGGATCTCCCTTATGGGTCTGCGGAGTGCTACGGAGATCAGCACCAGCATTTCCCAACTGTTTGCTTCAAAATTCAATGATGATAAGAAGACGCTGGCCTTCTCTGATAACGTCCAGGATGCTGCTCATAAGGCAGGATTCTTTAACGCCAGGACCTGGAGGTTTGGATTCCGCAGTGCGCTGCAGCGTTATGTGGAAGATGGCGGCGCAGGGCAATCGCTGGCGGATTTTACAAAGGGATTTATTGATTACTGGCATGGAAAATTGGATATCGAGAGTTTTGTCAGTTTTTTCATAGCACCGAACATGACATGGATGCATGCTTACGAGGATATGATCCAGAACCGGAGGCTTGGAAAGGATTCTTTCGCAAAGAAGCTTGTGTCTGATATAGAGAAGCGTATCTCCTATGAGATCATGCTTGAATACGGTCTTACCAGCCGAATAGGGCGGACACTTGAAAAGTCCGGATGTTCCTGCCTGGAGTTCCTTACGGAAGAATTACTGGAAATCGCAGGGAACGTCCTAGAGCGTGTGGATAATGAGATCGGTACACTTACCAATACACCGCTTAAGAGATATGAACAAATGGTGGCGGGCTACATCAATATCATGCGGCAGAACGGAGCGTTTGACGATGATGCCTTCAGCTTGTATCTGAAGGGAAACGGAAACACCTATCTACTTTCCAAAGACCGTGTCAGCTGGATGCCTGGAAGGCAGTCAGGACGAAATACGCCGCGATTTATCTTCAAGCAGAACAGTCCTGCAGGAAAAAAGAACTTCAATTTCGATACTGTAGCTGAGAAAAAGTATACAGACTGGATCTCATCGTGCTGTGATGAGTTCATTATCGAGCCATCTACATTCGTGCAGATCAGTCAGATCATCCTGGAAGAGTTTGTGAAGTCGGGGCTTGTGGTGACGATTCCCGCTGCAGCGGATTACGTGGTCTACGGAATTGACAAAAATAAAGTATACATAACAGATAAAGTCCTGCAGATGAAGTGTGATACCTGCGGCATCGGCTATTCTGTAGCGGAAGACAACAGAGAATTCTGGGAAGGCGCCCACTGTATGAGAAGTGTGTGCGGCGGCTCCTTCGAGGCAGAAGAGAGCGATGAACTGGATTATTACGGCAAGCTTTTTACTTCCGGTGATATCGCAAGAATAAATGCCAAGGAACATACCGGACTTCTGGAAAGAGATGACAGAGAGGCCTTGGAAATCGATTTCAAGAGAGACAAGAATAGTCAGAAGCTATGGGATCCAAATATCCTCTCCTGTACGCCGACACTTGAAATGGGTATTGATATCGGCGATCTTTCTACCGTCATACTATGCAGCATGCCGCCTGCACAGGCGCAGTTCCTGCAGCGTACTGGACGTGCCGGTCGTAAAGACGGCAACGCCCTGACACTGGCTATAGCTGCGGCAAGACCACATGATCTGTATTTCTATGCGGATCCTCTGGATATGATGGAAGGCAGTGTGCAGCCGCCGAAGATCTTCCTGAAGGCATCTGCGGTACTGGAAAGACAGTTTGTGGCATACTGCATGGATTCTTGGGTGAAGAGAGGCGTAAGTGAACAGTCTATCCCCAAAAACGTAGGAACAATCCTGGGCAAACTGGAAAGCCATCCGATGGACATGTTCCCGTTTAATCTTCTGAATTATGTCCAGAATAATCTTACGCATCTACTGAACTCATTTATCCAACTGTTCGTGCAGTACCTTGATGATACGGCGAAGCAGGAGCTTAGGGACTTTGCTCAGGGCGACAGGCTGAAAAAGAGCCCGATGCATATGAGCATACTGGAATCATTTCAGGCTCTTAAGAAGCAGAGGGATTCATTGTCGGGGAGCATTGCCCAGCTCAAAGATATGGTCAAGGATTTGGAGAATAAGCCCAAGGATTCATCTTATGAGGATGAGATCAAGGAGCTGAAGGCGGAGGAGGCAGCTCTTATCAATGTTCTGAAGGAACTAAATAAAAAAGATGTCTTCAATTTCCTTTCAGACGAAGGACTTCTGCCTAACTATGCCTTTCCTGAAGCAGGAATCATTCTTAAAGCGATCCTGTATAGGAAGGATGAAGCGGAGCCTTCTGAGGAAGATGCAAAGAAGAAATACAAGAAATCTGTTTATGAATACAGTCGTAGCGCTTCTGCGGCGATCAGCGAGTTCGCACCGAATAACAGTTTCTATGTAGAGGGCAGAAAGCTGACGATCGACCAGATCGATCTGACTAGCTCTCAATCCACCAAGTGGAGGCTTTGTCCGAATTGTTCGCATGCCCAGATCGAAGAGGCCGGAAAGAATACAGCGTGCTGTCCGCAGTGCGGAAGTCCTGCATGGGCTGATACCGGTCAGGTCAGAAACATGCTGAAGGTCCAGATGGTGTATTCAAATATGAACTATACGAAGAGCCTGATCTCCGATGATAGCGATGACCGGTCAAACGTTTTCTACTGCAAGCAACTGCTGGTAGATGTGGACGAAGACCACGATATCTCCAGCGCTTATCAGATGGACAATGAGGAATTCTCATTTGGATATGAATTCGTTAAGAAGGCAACTTTGAGAGAGATCAATTTCGGCGAAAGCGATATGGTCGGAGAGAAGCTGTCCGTATCAGGGGTTGAAGATGTTCGGAAGGGCTTCAAGATATGTAAATACTGCGGAAAGATTCAGCCGGATCAAGGGAAACCGGTCCATACATTTTACTGCAAGACAAGAAAGATGCCGGCCTTCAGCACAGACCCTTATGAAGAGTGTCTGTTCCTGTACAGAGAATTCACAACAGAGGCTCTGAGAATCCTCATTCCTGCGACTACCATGGATTCGTCAAATGTAAGAACGGAATCTTTCACGGCTGCGTTTATGCTTGGCATGAAGGAATATTTTGGAAATGTGGATCATCTCCGAGCAACGGTCAGTGAAGTTCCCGTACCGGATGCGGATTACAGAAAACAGTACCTAGTAATCTACGATTCTGTACCTGGCGGTACCGGGTATCTGAAGCAGCTTATGAATGAGAAGAATTCGTTAATCGACATATTCGAGAGGGCGCTTCTCAAACTGGAACAGTGCGCCTGCAAAGAAGATCCACAAAAGGACGGTTGCTATCACTGCCTGTATGCTTACAGACAGAGTCAAAATATTGGCAATATCTCCAGAAGTACGGCGTTAAGGATCCTGAGATCCATATTGAGTGGAAAGGATAACCTGACCAAGATAGAGAAGCTTGCCAGCATTCCAGTCAATTCGCTGTTTGACAGCGAGCTGGAACGGAGGTTTGTTGAAGCTATCGCTCAGATGGGAAACGAGAATCGGAAGGTGGATATCTCAAAGTCACTGATTTCCGGCAAGGAAGGCTATATCTTAAAGATCAACGATCAGACCTGGGAGATCGAGCCGCAGGTGCTGCTGGATGCTACACAGGGTGTCACGGTGACCTGCAAGCCTGACTTCTTGATCAGCCCTGTTGGCAAGTCTGACAAGCTGCCTGTCACGATATTTACAGATGGATTTATCTACCATAAGGACAAGGTGGCGGATGACACGTTGAAGAGAGAGGCCATCCGTAGGAGCGGGAGATACCGTGTATGGAGCCTAAGTTGGAGAGATGTGCAGTCCGTTTTTGCCCAGCAGGGTGATTATTATACGCCATCTCTTGCATACGAAAAGATGCCTTCCGGAGCAAAAATGTATCAGCCTACAGTTAGCGCTGCGAAGGCAGATGCAATCAAGCCGGGGAAGATGTCTGCTATGGAGCTTCTGATGCGATACCTGGAAATTGACGAATCTGATAAGCTCTTTAAAGCGCATGCCAGGGGAATCGCCCTTTCTCTTCTGGAACCTACAAAGGCTGCAAGTTCTATAGATTTTGTAAACTGGAATGATGTGACCGCCAAGGTAAACGGACAGACGCATTATACGGAAGATGAGTTCGTACAGCCAGGGACATTCTTTGGAACATGGATTCCCCGGAGTGACAATACGCATTTGTATATGTATGCCGGAATACTTGCCTCAAAGATGAAAGCCGACAGTAATGCGCAGGTGTCCGTATGTGCAGTACTGGATGACCTAAAGAATTCCAGGACTGACAAGTATGAGCAGGAGTGGAACGGCTTCTGGCAGTTCAGCAATGTGATGCAGTTCGATGATCAGTTTATAGCTGTGTGTTATTCTGGACTCGATAATCAGGCCTATTCTGCATTGCCAACAGGTAAGGTCGAGACGGCAGCAGAAGATAATGCACCTGCAGAGACTGCTGCGGAGGCATGGGATGAGATCAAGAGCATGCTATTCGATGATATCAGCAAGAAGGTTGCGGATGAGTGCAGGTACAGAGGCATTCCTGCACCGGAAGAAGCCGGATATGAGCTTGCTGATGATTCGGGAGAAGTTATCGCCGAGATTGAGCTTGCCTGGACAGAAAAGAAGATCGGATATATGACAGAAGACCAGCAGGCAGATAAGGAGAAGGCGAACGAAAAGGGCTGGAAGATATTTACGGCATCAGAAGAAATAGATGATGCGTTCAAGGAGGTATAAGACATGGAGGCAGCAGCAAAAGTAGCAATATCCGCTGATTTCCTTACGGCATTTGCGGCTTTGCCACGGCAGATCCAAGGGAAGGTCACGGAATTCATCAATAAGTTCCGTAACAACCCACAGTCTCCGGGAATCAATTACGAGAAGATCACCGGAGGCATAGACAAGAAAATATGGTCGGTTAGGATCGATGAGACCTATCGTGGAATCACGGTACGACAGCCGGAGACCGGAGTCTATCTGCTTCTGTGGGTAGATCATCATGATGAGGCTTATGCCTGGGCACGCAATAAAAAGTGTGAGATCAACCCAAAAACAGGCGCCATTCAGGTCTTTGATATCGTAACCACGACTGTTGTGGAGCCTGCAGCACAGGATTTTGTGCTGTTTGCCGAAGCTACGGATGAAGCACTGATCGAGCTGGGAGTTCCGGAGGCACAGATCCCATTTGTAAGATCTATTGGTGACGCAAAAGAGTTTTATGCGAAGAGGGGGAGCTTTTCTGCAGATACCTTCGAGGCATTGTCGTGGGTTGTGGAAGGCATTTCCATCGACGAAGTAATAGAGCTTTTCGACGAGGAAAAACAGGACAGCAATCCTTCAGAGAATCTTGCAGATGCACTGGAGAGCCCACTGTCATTAAAATCCTTCGTTGTTGTTGAGGGTGAAGATGAGCTTCGCCGCATCATGGCCGAGCCGCTTGAAAAATGGCGTGTTTTCCTTCATCCGACTCAGAGAAAGATAGTAAATAAAAACTATTCAGGAGCTGCAAGAGTTCTGGGTGGTGCAGGAACAGGCAAGACCGTTGTAGCAATGCACAGGGCAAAGCATCTAGCAGCAGAACTGAAGGATAAAGAGAGAATCCTATTTACTACATTTACAGCAAACTTAGCTTCTGATATCAAGGATAATCTTAGAAAAATCTGTTCATTGGAAGAGTTCAGAAGGATTGATGTAATCAATCTGGATGCATGGGTATCACAGTTTCTAAGGGAGCATGGATATCAGGCGGAGATTGCCTATGATGAAAAGGTTGGTAAACTCTGGGAAGAAGCAGTTATGGAAAATGATTTTTCCGGCGAATTCTCGGAAAGCTTCTATGAGGATGAATATAACCGTGTAGTTGTCGCGCAGGAGGCCTTTTCACTTGAAAAGTATGCAAAAGTTAGCAGGACAGGGCGCGGGACCAGATTGAACAGAAAAAAGAGAATACAGATCTGGAAAGTTTTTGAAACCTATCATAATCTGATGAAAGAAAGACAGGTCAGAGACATTAATACGGCTATGTATGAATGCAGGCTTCTGATTGAGAAGACTTCTTCGGAAACCAGGTATAAGCATATTATCGTAGACGAGGGGCAAGATCTGAGTGCCAATGCATTTAGATTGCTCAGGACAATCGCAGGGGAAGAACATGAAAACGATATCTTTATTGTCGGAGATGCTCATCAAAGAATCTATAAGAATAAAGCTGTATTGTCGAAGTGCGGTATCAATATTAGAGGTAGGAGCAGTGTCCTAAGGATCAATTATAGAACGACGGAAGAAATTAGGAAGGCGGCTTTTGCGATGCTTAACGGTATTTCTTTTGATGATCTGGATGATTCCTTTGATACCGGTGATCGTTGCCAGTCTCTGACACATGGAACGGCGCCGGAGATAATGAATGCAGCAAACGCAAATGAGGAATTTGATTTTATTCTTGAAAAGGTCAAAGGACTGATAGACGAAGGTGTGTCGGCTAAGAACATCTGTATCGTTGCCAGGACACATAAACTGCTGGACGATTATATTACTCACTTTACATCATGCGGAATCCGATGCTATGAGATTAAAGGAAACAAGGCGGATGATCGTGGACTTGAGGGTGTACGTGTCGCCACGATGCACAGGGTTAAGGGATTGGAATTCCAGTATGTATTTATAGTGGCTGCAAACAACAGGATAATACCTTTGGCATCGGCAATTGACTACACGGACGCAGTTAGTGAACAGGAATCGATGACGGCAGAAAAGTGTTTGCTTTATGTGGCTCTTACCAGAGCACAGAAGGCAGCATATATCAGTGGATATGGGAAGATGTCTGAGTTCCTGCAGACAAAATAGTGAGGTGATTTAATGGCAGGTAAAAAGACCTTTTCAGAGGTCCTTCGTAATCCTTATACCGGAGAAGTTATTGAGATAACAGCTACAACTGAAAATGCCCTGCAAAATAAAATAAACAAGCAGAACAAGATTTGGGAGAAAGAGCAGGCTGAATGGGAGCACCAGCAATATGTAGATGAGCGGTATCAGTATGTTCAGCAGATTGATCAGGAAAACTGGGAACTGATGAATAACTTAAGGCATCATATGCTCTCGTATATTAGAAGGTGGTCGCCATACTATTATTATGATAGCTTAAAAAGAAAGAGAAATTATTCTCAGATAGAGGCTCCGCCGACTATAAAAGCAATCTCAAGGGAATTGAAGGTCCCTATAAAAATAGGAGCGTGGGAATTCTTTTCAGAAGACCGCAAGAAAAAGCGTATCGCCGCAGAAAAGAATGCTCAGCAAGTGTTGAAAAAACGTACACAGGAATACAATGACCTAGCCGTTGCATATGATCAAAAAAATGCAGAATATAATTTAAAAATAGATGAACGCCATCAGGAAATGCAAGATGGAAATCAACAGGAAATTACAGATTTTTGTTCGTGGGTAATAGAACAAGATTGTGACTTTATGCAAGGATATTATATTAACTTCAAGATAGAAAAATCTCTGCATTATGATCCTGGCTCAAGAATGCTTTCTATAGATGTCAAATTGCCGGGGATTCGACAAATTCCGGATGTTGAATATTACCAATATGAGGAGAAAAAGGACAACGTCAAGGGAAAAAGAATGACACAGTCGAATTTCAAGGCATTATATAATCATATTATATGTGATATAGTCCTACGAATTATCTGTGTCATTTATGAATCAGATGAGTATGAACTGGTTGATAATGTAGTCATCAATGGTTACAGGATTTATCTTGACCGAAGCCGGGGAAAACACATAAATGATTGCATTATCAGTGTGAGCCTCAACCGTAAGGATTATAATGATATATACTTGCGTAATGCGGATGGGGAGGAAGTCGTCCGCAGAATAAATAATAATGTCTCGGCAGATATGACATCAGAACCAATAAGAGCTTTACCATTATATGATAGCGGAAACCTGAATGTGTATTATGTTAGAGGTTAAAATCACAGCGGCTTACCAGGAGTGTTCCGGTAGGTCGCTGTTTTGCTGTTAGTCTTTCTGATAAAATTGACATTCATATCCATCGGCCCGGAGCAGCAGACCGGAGATCCATGGAGGGGTTCTTCCCATCTGTTCACAGACCACGTGGAAATCCACGCCTGGGTTGCATTCGATGATCAGCTCATCGTGCACATGCCCGACGATAAAGCAAGAGGATAGAGTCTGCATGCTGTAGCAGAGGATATCACGACTGATGGCCTGGACCAGATTCTCTACGATCTTCGGACCATAACTTTCAATCCGGGACCAGTGCTTCGTGCTGTCGTTACCCATGTATGTGATGCTTTCGCCGCCGAACTGATTCTCACCTATCCGGGGTTTTACATAAGAGAGGTGACGGCCAGATGGAAGCTCGGCAAAGAGCATGCCACCTTTCCAGAGGAAGGATATTATCCCGACTTTAGTGGTGATGCGTTGCTTAATGGCAGTCTTAGCGGCATTGTCGATGTCCCACCAGTATTGAACAATATTCGGGTTTGAGTTCCGCCAGGACTCAACAAGGCCAGGAAGCTCATCCTCTGAAAGGCCCATGTCCAAGGCGCCCATCGCTTTGAGAGCGCCCACGCTGCCGCCGTAGCCGAGTGCGAGCTCTGCAATTTTCCCTTTTTGTCGAAGTTCACCGTTTATACCGTGTTTTTCAACTGGAACTCCAAACATGTGACTTGCACTTTCACAGTAGATATCACCGTTACCCGCAAAGACATCAAGGCGCCACTGCTCGCCAGCAAGAAAGGATAGCACGCGTGCCTCGATGGCACTGAAGTCTGATACTACATACCTGTATCCGGGTTTTGGAATGAAGCTGGTCCGGATTAGCTGACTCAGCACGTCCGGGATATTGTCATAAAGCATATCAAGAGATTCATAGTCGCCTTGACGAACAAGCTCACGGGCTTCGGCCAGGTCTGGCATGGAATTGCGATAGAGATTTTGTAACTGTACAATACGGCCGGCAAAGCGACCGGTACGATTGGCGCCATAAAAACGGAACATCCCACGGCAGCGGTTATCATTGCAGGCAGCAGTATCCATTGCAACATACTTCTTGATTGAGCTTTTTGAAGACTGCTGACGGAGACGTAGTACTTCAGCTACCATATCAGGGGCTTCTGGTATCAGCTTAGCGACGTCTTTCTTGCCGAGACTGTTTGTTTCTACATTATTATCTGAAAGCCAGCCTTTAAGCTGCGCGACAGAGTTTGGGTTTTCCAGACCAGTCTTATTTTTCATTTCCTCAGACAAATGTTCCTGGGTAATTTCACTCATCCGAATGGCATTATCAACAAGCTGCCGATCGATCAGTATGCCGCGATCATTTATTTCTTCAGAGAGGTGGTATTCATCCCAGACCAGGTCCGGAACAGGGTAGTTCTGCAAGCGTTTATGGATCTGCATTTCAACCTCGACATCACGCTTATTATATAATTTGAAAAGGGCCCATTTATCGGGAGCGTGCTCTGGAAGGTTTCTGTTCCTGCCGCCGTTTATCTTCGTAGGTTTGCAGGGAACACAGAAATACCGAATCAGATCCTTTCCCTCTTTAAGTTTCTGCTCGTCTAAGCCAAGGACCACGCCGACCGGTTCGAGAGACTGGGGCAGTCCGTTATATGCTGCAAGCACCATGCTGCAGCGCCAGGAGACAGGATTTAAGTAATTTCCGACCGTGTCTTCTGGAATGCTGTAGCGGCAGGGCGTGAAGCCATTATCCGTATTATCGAGATACTGCGGGTAATGCCGTAACAACCAGGCGGACAAGCAGATGCGTTCAAAGGAAGCATTGAAGCTCCATTTGATCACATCGTCATCTGCGATTGCGGCGATAAGCTCATCGGGAACTGTGTCTCCGGAAGTAAGGTCATATACGTCAACTGGGCCGTCGTTGATAGAGGCGCCTAGAAGTAAAATTTCAAAGTTGGGAGACTCGGCATATTTGTAAACACCTGCTTTGACAAGATTTATGTCGCTATATGTTTCCAGGTCCAGCGATAGGGTCTTTATTTTTCCCAATATTGTCACCATCCTTAAGTAAAGATACGGGCAGAAGATAGCTCTGCCCGCATCAAGTTTGATATTACTGCTTATCTGTGAATTCATCCGCGAGTTTCTGTTCCTCGCGCTCTTTGCGCTTTTTTTCCTTGCGATCACTGACTTTTATCCAAATCCAACTGAATAGGGTTCCAAGGCAGATGACCACATTGATTGTCGTGCAGGTTATTATAACCTGCTGATATACATTCTGCATGTGTTACCTCCTATCAGCTTAAGAAGTCGTCGTCATCGTCTACGTTGAAATCGTCTTCAGCTCTGGACTTACCGCCGAGAGGTTCACCGTCGCGGATCTTTTGAAGATTGTTCAAGCCACAGGCGATGCCGCGGTTGCCGTTACTGTTAAATGCATAAAGGTTGATGCTGGCTCTGCCATAGACGCCGCTGTAAACCTCTGATCTATCAAGAATCGGGTTAAGATCTGCATCAACGATTCCAGGTGCTGTACCGGAATTTGCATTTATGAAGTAGCTATTCGCATAAGCCGGATCGCCGGGACGCTCTTTATCACCGTCACGCAGCGGAGTTTTTATAGTATCAAGTGCTGGTACTACCTTTCCATTGCCTTTAAGTTTTGATTCGCCTTCCTCATATGCTGCCTGAATTGCGGCCTGAATCTTATTTAAGGTAACCGTGTCAGACTTCGGAATGATGAGTGAAACACTGTACTTCGGTGTGCCGCCATTGATGGACTTTGGATCCCATACGTTTGCATAGCTGAAGCGTGTGTTAGTTCCTGTGATAACTTTCGTCGGGTTATTAATCTTAGACATATTATTTTCCTCCATTGTCATTAAAATCATTTACTGCTGTATTAACTGCCGGTCTCTTGTCAGATTCCGGAACAAGTGCTGGTTTTCCGGGCGGTTTGTATATGAGCCCGCCCAGGAGCTCGTTGAATTGATCTTTTCCAAGCATAGTGTTCATGGCAGTTATGCCTATGAGCTTTTGCTCGTATGGATTGTAGCCCGCTTTTGTGACAACCATAGCTACGGCAGTTTCGTCTGTGTATTTACGGTTGGATCTGCCTTCGACTACTTTCCATCCATTAAAGTGGGTACCGGATTGTGATTTTGTCAGGGCATAGTTCTTTATGTCATTTCCCCAAGCAATGAGCTGATCTATCTTGCCAAGAATCGATGCGATCTCAAGCTCGTCAAGGGTATCTGGCTTAGCAAAGTCATATTTGGCAAGCTCTAAGTTATGTTCAGCTCGCTTTCTGCAGGTTGCTTTCACTTTGCAGAACTGACAGTGATCGCCGGCTTTGAATTCACCCTTGCCCTCGTATGCAAGTTTTGCCGTGGGAGCAAGCACCATATTAGCCCAGTTTAATAGGTCTGACTTACTGATGCTCCAGGTAGAAATGTTGTCGCGTCTTGGCTGGAAGATCGTCATGGTTACACGGTCGACGTCGTAGAGATCACCGAAGGCGTCTATGGCTCCGAGTGCATAACACATCATCTGACTATTATTTTCTGCTTCCACCAGGACACCAAGACCATGTTTGTAATCAATGATCTGCAATACCTGATCTGCTAAAATGACGCAGTCACCGGTGCCGAATCCGTTTTCTACCCAGCGCGAGAAGTCAAGCTGCTGCTCTATGAAGATCATCGGGTCAGGGCAATACTTCTTTGCCGCTTCCAGCTGCTGCAGAACATATTCGCAATATTCTTCCGCACAATTTTGCATCTCCATATTGTAGTAAGTAAGATTCTCAGATGGATCTTTAACATCGTGTCCCAGAGCTTTTTCTACTAGGTAGGCACAGAGCTCATGACAGTCGGTTCCTTCCTGGGCGTAGGAGCTGCTCTGATCTGGAATACTCTCACAAAGCTTCGCGGAAGGTGGACAGTTCAGCCACCTGTGTGATGCGGAAGCGGAGAGAAATGCATGCTTAGCCATTAGCGATCACCTTTGCTTCCTCAGCTACGGCTGCGTAGTCATTCTCATTCAGATCGCTTAATCGGCTCACACCATACTTCTGAAGAAGTGCTTTGGCTTCTGTCTTCTTGCCCTGGCCAGATAGACCAGCCATGATACCGCGGACGTCTTCGAAGCTATACTTCTTTGGCTCGGCTACATTACTAGGGAGCGGGGCGCTTTCTTTCTTCTGTGGAAGGGTGGTCTTATCAGATACCGAGAAGATTGCTTTCATATCGTTAAGTGATTTGATTACTACTTCTGCACAGGAAAGAATGTTCTTACCAGATTTTATGATTTCATCACCACTTTTTATGATTTCGTCTAAAATCGTTGATAAATCCTTTTTATCATTCATGTTCTTTAGTCTCCTTTGTCTGAATCTGTTGTCTTAGGTTGTCTGCCAGCCGTTTGGCTACGACGCTGATGGCAATAAGAGTGTCAATCAGTTCTTCATCTGTTCTGTCTGCCAGGCTGGCTATGTCTTTGGTTTTAGCATTCATTTTTTGACCTCGCTTTCCGAAAGGACTCTCTTGCCTTTCTAACTTTCTAAGGGGCTTAGTGAGAGCTTTTTCCGGGTTTTGTGTAAAACTTTTTTATTTCTTTTCCGGCAGGCTGCTTTCGTGCGCCCTAATTTACTAAGGAAGATAGATGAGGTGTTTTCCGGATTACAATCAAAAAAATATCCGGGCCTAAACGCGCATATAAAAGGAAGCGGTTAGACTAGGATATTTTTTTTCAAAAACGCCGGAAAAACGGAAAGAAAAACTCCTTAGAAAATTAGAGGATATTGATCTTCTAATAATTGAAAGAGAGGTTAAGCAAATGGAGTTTTTTGGTAATGACCGTCCTGTCGTTTACATATGTTCACCATTCTCGAGGGACAAAGTAGCTGGATGTGAAAATGCAAAGCGATACAGCAGGCATGCGGTTGATGCAGGAGCGATACCGTTCGCGCCGCATCTGCTTCTTCCTATGTATATGAAAGAGGATAGCGAGCGTGGGCAGGCACTATATATGGATATGGTGTTTCTAAGACGTTGTGACGAACTTTGGGTATTTGGGCATGACATCACAAGTGGCATGCAGGCAGAGATCGATCAGGCAGGGAAGCTTGGTATGAAGATTCGTTATTTTACTGAGAATTTTAAGGAGGAGGCGCGTCATGCAATTTGAACTATTCACTGCGAACGGCGCAGGAGATGCTGGTAACTGTAGCTATCCCAACAAGACCGTAGCAAGTGATCCGGCGCAGCTTGCGGCCGCGGTCTTAAAAGATCATGTCTGCGCTACATATAAGGATAATTACCGCAGCAAGGATAACTTCATACGGTCCTCGCTCGGGGTCTGGGATTGTGATAATGATCATTCGGATAATCCAGATGACTGGATCACACCGGAGAGCTTGGGAGAGGGGATCCTATCTGAGATTTCATTCGCTACAACACCGAGTCGTCATAACAACGATTGGAAAGAGAATAAGTCTCCAAGGCCCAGGTTCCATCTTCTGGCAGAGGTCAGCGAGTTTACTGATCCGGATAAGTACAGTGATATGAAGAAGGCAGTCCAGAAGAAGTTTTCATTTTTTGATGACAATGCTCTAGACGCAGCCAGATTTTTGTTTGGAAATAAAGTCTCACCAGATCAGATTTACTGGCATGAAGGTTGGCTTAATATTGACGATCTTCTCGAGGCTGGAGATTACGAAAATGACCCGCCTGATACAGCAACAAACTCCGGTACCATTCAGGAAGGAAGTCGCAACAAGACCATGAGCCTATTTGCGGGTAAGGTCCTAAAACGCTATGGCGATACAGACAAAGCAAAGGAAGTCTATCTTGACCACTCAAGGAAATGCGATCCACCGCTTGATGCAGCAGAGCTTGATACCATCTGGAACAGTGCAGTTCGATTCTTCATTAAGAAGGTTGCTACCCAGGAAAGTTATGTACCACCGGATCAGTATAACGAGGAGTTCGGGGTTGCATCGCTTAAGCCTGAAGACTACTCCGATATTGGAGAAGCAAAAGTTCTTGCAAGGGAGTATGGCGAGGAGCTTAAGTACACCAGTGCTACAGATTATCTTCGTTTCGATGGTGATTGCTGGAGAGAAGATAAGCAGATGGCAGTTGGCGCTGCTGAGGAGTTCTTGGATCTGCAGATGCAGGATGCAAAGGACGCAGTGAAGTCAGCAGAGGAAGCTTTGGTAGAAGCTGGTGTTGATAGGCAAACAGTTCGTGATGGCGGTAAGGCGCTGGAGAAAGCATGTGACACAGAAAAACAGATGAAGATGCTGTTCCGTCTGGTCGGGGCTCAAACATATCTGAAGTTTGTCATGAAGTGCAGAAATTATCGTAACCTTGTAAATTTCCAGAACGCAGCAAAACCTATGCTATCCATCAATATGAACGAGCTTGATAAAGACCCGTTTCTCATCAATACACCACATGCAACTTTTGATATGTCAAAAGGCCTCGCAGGAGAGCAACCGCATGATCCAGGGGATCTTATTACAAAGATCACAGAGAAGTCGCCGGGACAGGACGGCAGGCAGCTCTGGGAAGACGCGCTGAATATCTTCTTCTGCGGCGACCACGACCTGATCGATTACGTTCAGAAGACAGTCGGCGTTGCTGCTGTCGGGAAGGTCTACCAGGAGCACATGATCATTGCTTATGGCGGAGGTGCCAATGGTAAGTCTACATTCTGGAATACGATCTATCGCGTCATGGGAAACTACGCCGGTAAGATCTCGGCGGAAGCTCTGACCATGAACTGCAAGAGAAATGTAAAACCAGAAATGGCAGAGCTTAAGGGCAAGCGCCTCATCATTGCATCAGAGATGGAAGAAGGTATGCGTCTTAATACGGCCACAGTCAAGCAGTTGTGTTCGACGGATGAGATCCAGGCAGAGAAAAAGTACAAGGACCCGTTCGCATTCGTGCCGTCGCATACGTTGGTCCTTTATACCAATCACCTGCCGAAGGTCGGTGCGAACGACGACGGGATATGGCGCAGGCTTGTGGTAATTCCTTTCAATGCAAAGATTACTGGGAAGTCCGACATTAAGAATTATGCCGACTATCTGTTTGCTAGTGCTGGTCCATATATCATGAGCTGGATTATCGAAGGTGCCATGAAGGCAATTGCAGAGGATTTCAAGATTGCGGAACCACAGATCGTAAAAGATGCCGTTGAAGCCTATCGCGAGGATAACGACTGGCTCGGGCAGTTCATAGACGATTATTGCGAGATCGGCCTGTCCTATACGGAAAAGTCCGGTGAGCTCTATCAGGCATACCATACTTACAGTTCGATGGCCGGTGAGTATACACGATCCACGACAGATTTCTACAATGCCATGATAAAGGCCGGCTTTGAGAAACACAAGACGAATAAGGGCGTGATCGTGATGGGACTGAAGTTAAAAGATGGTCAGGACTTCCTGGATTAAGGTGAAGGTCGGTGCAGGGTGAAACTAAAACCTGTACCAATTTCAGTCCTTGGTGCAGGTCGATGAAGGTCATTTCATAAACCTTCTCAGGCTAAAAAACAGAAAGGTGCAGGTCGGTGAAGGTCTATATATAAAAGTCCTATAGAGAGAAATTTTAAGAAAAAATCTTATATAGGAGGTTTTAGGTACGAGCTGCACCGACCTGCACCCTTGAAATAAATGATGGGAGGAAGTCATGCGAGAAAAGGGCATCGAGCAACAATTACGAAGTGAGGTCCGGCGGCGTGGAGGCCTTTGTGAGAAATGGACATCTGGCAGTTCAGGCTGGCCCGACAGGATATGCTTATTCCCGGATGGGAAGGCAGGTTTTGTGGAGGTAAAGGCACCAGGCAAAGCACCACGGCCATTACAAATTCATAGGCACGAACAACTAATACGCTTAGGTTACAAAGTTTACATACTTGATAATAAGGAGCAGATCGGAGGAATCCTTGATGGAATACAAGAGAAAAAAATATAAACCACATGATTATCAGAAGTTTGCTACCGACTTCATTTTGCAGCACCCGATAAGCGCTGTGATCTTGTTCCTTGGGGCAGGCAAGACGGTAATAACCCTGACGGCGATTGAAAGACTGATCTATGACAGCTTTGAAGTCAGCAAGGTCCTGATCGTAGCACCGCTTCGAGTAGCGAAGGTTACATGGAAAGATGAAATATCGAAATGGGAGCATCTAAAGCATTTGTCATTTGCTATAGCAGTTGGTACGGAAAGGGAGCGCAAGGATGCACTCAGGCAGAATGCAGATATCACGATTATTAACAGAGAGAACCTGCAATGGCTTATCGAAAAGTCTAAGATGCCATTTGATTACGATATGGTAGTCCTTGATGAGCTTTCTTCGTTTAAGAGCTGGCAGTCAAAACGGTTTAGGTCTTTTATGAAGGTCAGACCAAAGGTCAAGAGGGTTGTTGGATTAACTGGAACACCGGCGCCAAATTCCATGATGGATCTCTTCGCAGAGTTCAAGTGCCTGGATATGGGTGAGAGACTTGGCCGTTTTATTACTCAGTATAGAACAGCCTACTTTACTCCGGATAAAATGAATGGCCAGATCGTGTATTCATATAAGCTCCTGCCTGGAGCACAGGAACGGATTTATAACAAGATCTCAGACATCACAATATCCATGAAGGCAATGGATCATCTGAAGATGCCGGAGCTGATTTCAAATCGGTACCCGGTTTATATGGAGGACAATGAAAACGCAAAGTATGAAGTAATGAAGCGTGACTTGATTCTTCCATATCAGGATGAAGATGATATCACAGCAGTTAATGCTGCTGCGCTTTCTGGAAAGCTATGTCAAATGGCAAACGGTGCGGTCTATTCCGATAACGGCGAAGTCGTTCACATCCATGACCGAAAGCTCGATGCTCTCGAGGATATTATCGAAGCAGCCCAAGGACCGATTCTTCTTTGTTACTGGTTTAAGCACGACCTGGCAAGAATCACGAAACGCTTAGAGAACCTAAAAATTGACTATGACAGGATTTCTTCAGAAGAGAGTATCCGTAAGTGGAATGAAGGACAATGCCAGGTCGGCCTTATCCATCCGGCTTCTGCTGGGCATGGCTTAAACTTGCAACATGGCGGAAACGTTATCGTATGGTTTGGACTTACCTGGTCTCTCGAACTATATGAGCAGACCAATGCAAGACTGTGGAGACAGGGACAGCAGGCGTCAACCGTTGTGGTACAACACATAGTAACTGCCGGAACCATTGATGAGAACATACTTGCAGCGCTAGAAAAAAAAGATAAGACGCAAGCAGCGCTTATTGATGCTGTTAAAGCAAATCTTGAACCGGGAGGAAGCAGCCATGAATGCTAAAGAATATCTGGGACAGGCATATCGTATTGACCAGAGAATCGATAATAAAATTAAGCAGGTGGAATCACTTCATGAGCTTGCGACTAAGGCAACAGCAACCTTATCAGATATGCCTGTTAACCATTCCAAGAACCCTCATAGCATGGAAGATGTAATTGTCAAGATAGTAGGACTTGAAAATGAGATTAACGCTGACATAGACGAGCTTGTTACTACAAAACAAAATATCGTGAGGATCATAAAGAAGGTAGATCCGCAGGATTATCAAACGATATTAGAACAACGATATCTCTGCTTCTACTCTTGGGAGCAGATTGCTGTGAACATGAGCTTTAGCATACAGCACGTATTCCGCCTTCATAATTTGGCTTTAAAAGAAATATCTAGAATAATGAAAGATGAGAGTAAATGAGAGAGACTGAGAGTTACACCTTGTGATAGTATTATACTAGTGAAAAAGAAGATGAACCTTCGAGGATAGATTCCCCGGAGGTTTTTTCATGGGTGAAAGGAGCAAGTGACAATGCCGAGAAAACCAAGGAAGCCTTGTGCCTTTCCAGGATGTCCGAGGCTTGTGGAAAGCGGCAGCAGATACTGCAGTGAACATCAGAAGGAAGAGGACAGGCGTTATGAGAAGTACGGACGAGACCCACACACGCATCGTAGATACGGACGAGCATGGAAGAGGATAAGAGACAGGTATGTGTTGGCGCATCCTTTGTGTGAGATGTGCCTAAAGGACGGAAGGTATGTGAAGACAGAAGAGGTTCATCATATCAAGCCGCTCTCAGAAGGCGGTACACATGATGATGACAACCTCATGGCTTTATGTAAGTCATGCCATTCTAGGATACATGCAGAACGCGGGGACAGATGGGATAAAAAAGAGACCACTATTAAGTGATCTCTAATATAACGAGGCAGGTGGGATTTGAACCCACAGCGTTTGCATTTACTCTTATTCTCCAACAGAAGGCATCTACCCCAAACGCAACGCCTACCAAGCCAATCTGTTTTTTATCCATATGAGTGTCCTCCTTATCAAAAAGCGAAACGAAACCTACTATAGTTTGAATTACTATGATAGTGAGGCTTGAGATGTCAATGGAGAAGTACTTTGCAGTAAAAACTGCAATTGCAATAAGAGCTGTTGCCAAATAAATTCTTATTTATTTTACTACAGAAACTTTAATTGGTAAAGGGGGGGGGAGGGGCGATCTTTATCTCTGCAGATGTTCTGAAGGGTAACGGTGCCGGGGTCACGCGCACAAAAATGCCGGTTCAAACGGGGGATTTAAGAAATTGAGGTGTAATTTTGGCGAAAGACATGACAAATAGAGGTGGAAGACGCATACGCGCAGGCGATAAACCGGAGGCACTAGCAGATAAAATCAGCAAAGGTAAACCAGCAACGATTATGGAACTTCCGGTAGCTGAACTTTCTGCTGGCAGCATAGGGGATCCGGCTGATCTTACCGGCAGCGATATGCCAGATCCGAGCAGCTACCTGTCAGCAAAGCAGCGTGATGGTAAACCACTCGGCGCTGATGAGATATATAGAGAAACATGGAAATGGCTTGAAGACAGGGGCTGCGAAAAGTTCGTAAGCAATAGACTGGTAGAAGGTTATGCACAAAGCTTCGCAAGATATATACAGTGTGAAGATGCCATAAGCACATATGGACTATTAGGTAAGCATCCTACAACAGGTGGAGCAATCACTAGTCCGTTTGTTCAAATGAGCCAGTCGTTTCAGAAGCAAGCGAATCTTCTCTGGTATGAGATATATGACATTGTAAAGCAAAACTGCACGGCAGCGTTCACGGGAAATCCGCAGGACGATATGATGGAGCAGTTGCTTAGATCGAGGAAGGAAAAGTAATGGATACAAAGAAATTTGAACAAGTTGATATTGAGAAGCTAATTCCATATGCAAGGAATGCAAGGACTCACAATAAGGACCAGATAGCACAGCTTAGATCATCGCTTCGTGAATTCGGATTCGTATCCCCGGCTGTCATAGATAGTAGTTACAATATCATAGTCGGTCACGGTAGGATCGAGGCTGCAAAGCTAGAAGGATATAAAACCGTACCATGTGTTTTTGCGGAAAACCTTACAGATGCTCAGAAGAAAGCATATGTGATATAATTTTTACATAGAGACATTAGATGGATTTTAGTATAAGTAATAAAGGATAATAAATAACATGGAAAAAACAATGTGGGGTAATCCAACAAGCTCATATTTTTCAATTCATTGTGCTAAAAAAGAATATGTAGAAGATTTTATAGAACATGGATCAGTTAAATTTGGGACCCCATCAGAATGGGTACAAGAGGCAAAGGAAAAAGGTGAGGGCCGTGGAGATTCTTTAGAAGGCTTAATAGCAACATATTGGTATTTAGATATTGAAAATATGAAGAAGATTGAAGATTACTTTGCTGATCTAAAAATTATTAGAAACAATGTTGATGGAAGAATTTATTTAAAAAATGAAAGATCTATGGATTTGCCGTGCTTTTGTATATATAGAATGCCAGTAAGCGCTTTTGATTGTCCTGACTCAACTGGTATGCAGAAAATATCAGGAGATGTTCCGAAAGAATATTTTCAAACTTTTGCAGATAATATTACACCATCATATGCTGATGGATTAAATGATAAAGAAAAGCCGGCATTTTATCTGATTAAAGATTATGATGAATTTTTTAGAAGAGTGAAGAAATATATGACGGATAGGGGTGTAAAAGCGCAAGATGTTATTTGTTCTCCAGTAAAGTTTTATAATCTGGAACAATATGAAAAGTATGGATGGTGGATGTGCAAAAGCAAATCGCCTCGTGAATTGTTTTGGAAAAGAGATAAATTCGCATTACAGTCTGAAGCAAGAATAATAATTAATACTGATGATTTACATATAAAGAAATTACTAAAGGAAGGCCCAATAGAACTAGGGAATATGGAAGATATCGCAGTGCCGGTTTATAAATACTTGTATGATGGTATGAGAGTTGAAATGAAAGTTGACGTAGGAAAAGATAATAGATAAACATAAGAAAGGGAATGACACATGCTTACATATAAAGAAATCGAAAATATAGTCGCATGCGCAATGGAAAAGTACAGGAAAGAAAAAGCTGCGACAGGATGGAACAAAGAAGATCTGCAAAATGCCATAGATGATCTCGGCGGTGACAAGGCGGATCTTTATCGTGCGATGTCTGTAGCGATGGACATTTGCATTGGAAATAAGGAAGAAAACGAACACATACTTTCATAAGTAAATAAGAGAATATCTTTTCAGAGCATCTACCGGAAAACGGCAGGTGCTTTTATTATGTCCATTTTTGGGACAAAGGAGGTGCCTATGAGCATTTTTAGCGGTTTATTCAGATCAAGGGACAAGCCTGAGAACCGTACAGCGGGAAACGCATTCAGCTTTTTCCTGGGGAACAGCACGAGTGGTAAAAGAGTGACCGAAAGATCTGCGATGCAGATGACGGCGGTCTATTCATGCGTCCGTATACTATCGGAGTCGATCGCAAGCCTGCCGATCCATGTCTACAGCTATCGTGAAGACGGAGGAAAAGAAAAGGCAACGGATCAGCCGCTGTATTTCCTGCTGCATGATGAGCCGAATCCTGAAATGACATCATTTATATTCAGAGAAACGCTCATGACGCATCTGCTCCTTTGGGGCAATGCATACGCTCAGATCATAAGGAACGGCAAGGGGGAGATCATAGGACTGTATCCGCTGATGCCTAACCGCATGAGTGTTGACAGAGATGATAAAGGTCAGCTGTATTACGAATATACGCTGACTAATGATGATGCTCCAACAATGAAGGGCAGCACGGTGAGACTGTCACCATCCGATGTGCTGCATATACCGGGACTGGGTTTTGACGGACTTGTAGGATATTCTCCTATAGCGATGGCCAAGAATGCGATAGGTCTTGCCATTGCAACGGAAGAATATGGCTCTAAGTTCTTTGCGAACGGTGCAGCACCAAGCGGTGTGCTTGAACATCCGGGGACACTTAAGGACCCGGCAAAGATAAGAGAAAGCTGGCAGCAGACATTTGGCGGAAGTTCCAATGCGCATAAGGTGGCGGTACTTGAAGAAGGAATGAAATACACTCCTATATCGATATCACCGGAACAGGCGCAGTTCCTTGAAACGAGGAAATTCCAGATAGACGAGATCGCAAGGATATTCAGGGTACCGCCTCATATGGTCGGTGACCTTGAAAGAAGCACGTTCTCAAATATCGAGCAGCAGTCACTGGAGTTTGTCAAATACACGCTCGATCCATGGGTGTCAAGGTGGGAGCAGGCAATAACGAGGTCGCTCTTTACACCGGATGAGAAAAAGAAATACTTTGTAAAGTTCAATCTTGACGGACTGCTGAGAGGAGATTATCAGAGCCGCATGAACGGATATGCGGTAGGACGGCAAAACGGATGGATGTCCGCAAACGACATCCGCGAACTTGAAAACCTTGACCGTATCCCTGAGGAAGAAGGCGGTGACCTTTATCTCATAAACGGAAATATGACGAAACTTGAAGATGCAGGACTGTTTGCGGGGACTGCGGGAAAGGAGGAGAACACTGATGGGAACAAATAAGTTCTGGAAGTGGAAGAACAGAATAATATCCGATCAGGAGGGTGAAGGCAGCGTTACCGAAAGGACGCTGTTTTTAAATGGCACGATAGCCGAGGAAAGCTGGTTCGATGATGATGTGACACCTGCACTTTTCAAAGATGAACTTGTAAGCGGAGAGGGTGACATAACTGTATGGATCAACTCACCTGGTGGTGACTGCGTAGCAGCGGCACAGATCTACAACATGCTGATGGACTATAAAGGAGACGTCACGGTAAAGATAGACGGTATCGCGGCATCGGCCGCATCCGTGATCGCAATGGCGGGAACGAAAGTCCTTGTATCACCTGTATCCATGATGATGATCCATAACCCGGCAACGATAGCATTCGGTGACACCGGAGAGATGCAGAAAGCAATATCCATGCTATCGGAAGTAAAGGAATCCATCATAAATGCCTATGAGATCAAGTCAGGCATGAGCCGGGCTAAGCTTGCAAGGCTAATGGACGAAGAAACATGGATGGATGCAAGGAAGGCCGTGGAACTTGGATTTGCCGACGAGATCTTAAAAAGAGACACGGCAGATCTAAACGATGAGCCTGCAATGACGGATACGCTGTATTCGCCTGCAAGGGTGACCAACTCACTGATGGATAAGATAGCGGCAAAATGCCGCATCGAAGGTAAACAAGTAACTGAAGACAAAGTGAAAGCCGATACGCTTATCGCACGGCTCGATCTTTTAAAGAACTGGAGGTAACAGGATATGAATACTATTCTAGAAATGATGGAAAAAAGGAACGAGGCCTGGGAAGGCGCAAAGGCATTCGTTGAAAGCAAGCGTGACAAAGACGGACTTCTTTCAGAAGAGGATGCCAATACCTATGCGGGCATGGAGAAAAAAGTAAAGGATTACGGCGCAGAGATCGAAAGGCTCCGCAGTATGGAGGCTATGGAAGATGAACTGAAGAAGCCGGTCAGCAAACCAATAATCAGTAAGCCGCTCAAAGAAAATGACGATAAGCCTGAAAAAACAGGTCGTGCGTCTGATGAATACAGAAAGGGCATGCTCATGGCTCTGCGTTCAAACTTCAAGCATGTCAGCGATGTGCTGCAGGAGGGAGTCGATACGGACGGAGGATATCTCGTCCCGGACGAATATGATTCCAGGCTCATCGATGTACTAAGTGAGCAGAACATCATGAGGCAGCTCGGTACGATCATCACCACAAGCGGTGAGCATAAGATAAACATCGCAGCCACGAAACCGGCGGCGCTGTGGGTAGAGGAAGGCGGTGCACTCACATTCGGTGATGCGACCTTCTCACAGATCATCATGGATGCACATAAACTCCATGTGGCGATCAAGATAACGAATGAACTTCTTTATGACAATGCGTTCAACCTCGAAAGCTATATCCTTGACCAGTTCGGCAAGGCTCTGGCTAATACTGAGGAGGACGCATTTTTAAATGGAGATGGCAAGGGCAAGCCTCTGGGCCTGTTCGCGGAAACAGGCGGCGGTCAGGCTACAGCAGTAACAAGCGGCGCGAATATTTCAGCCGATGACATCATAAGCCTTGTATATACGCTGAAGCGTCCGTACAGACAGAATGCGAAGTTCATCTTGAATGACCAGACTATTTCATCCATAAGGAAACTTAAGGACAATAACGGCGCATACATGTGGCAGCCGTCAGCCCAGGCAGGCGAACCGGACAGACTCTTCGGATATGAAGTCTACACATCGGCATACGCACCGCTTGCAGAAGCAGGAAAACCGGCTGTTGCGTTCGGTGACTTCTCTTATTACAACATCGGTGACAGAGGCACTCGTTCATTCCAGGAACTCAAAGAACTCTTCGCAGGCAATGATATGACAGGCTATATCGCAAAAGAGCGTGTAGACGGAAAACTTATCCTGCCGGAAGCAGTGCAGATCCTGAAGATGAAAGCGTGATGCTAAACGGGCAGCGTCATAACGGCGCTGCCATATTTTTTGGAGGTGATGCGTATGTTCGTCACGCTTGATGAAATGAAGAATTATCTGAGAGTGGACCACACTGATGATGACGAACTCATAGGACACATCCTTGAATCAGCGGAGCGCGTATGCATGGATATCGTTAGAACGGACGACAGTGCAAAATTCGAGGAAATGGTCAATGCAAGGACTGCGGTCATGTATACGGCTGCATATTTTTATGAGCATAGAGAAGAGGCTGATTTCCACGAATTAACGCTGATGCTCAGAAGCCTGTTGTCAGGCAGCAGGGAGGCGGGATTTTAATGAATATCGCACTTCTCAATACAAGAGTAACATTCCAGAAGCAGCTGACCGAGATTGACGATATAAGTAATCACGTAAACTCATGGACAGAATATTTCACATGCGCTGCAACGATCAGCGGTGAGGGCGGCAGTGAATCATATCAGGCGGCTGAGACCAATGAAAAGTCGGATATATGCGTAACTGTGAGATGGTGCAAAAAGACCGCTGAAATAAAGTCAACTGAATACCGCGTAATGTTTGACGGAGAAATTTACGACATACTCTCAGTAGATCATTTCAGCTATAAGAAGGATGCAGTCAAATTCCGGTGCATAAAGGTGAAGAGATGAAGATAGAAGATCTGGCGGATGCCATTGAGGATGAACTGAATATCTATGCAAAAGGCAGCGCTGCAGTCGTAAAGAATGCTGTGAAGGATACTGCAAAGGAAATAAAGGATGGCATCGCCGCAGGTGCACCGGTAGGTGTCACCGGAAAATACGCAAAGAGCTGGAGAGTAAAGAAAACAGCAGAAACTGATACGAGTGTCTCCTATATCATACACGCAAACAAGGATGGATATCGCCTGGCACACCTTCTGGAGTTCGGTCATGTAAATCGTGACGGTGGACGCACAGACGCGAAAGAACATATTGGTCCTGCAGAGAAGAAGGGTAAGGCATCAATAGAAAAGAAGATAAGGAGCGGGTTGAAATGACAGTAGCAGAGATACTTAAGGACACAGGCCTTCCGTACGCGTATGACCACTTTGCGGAAGGCGAGTCACCGAAACCGCCCTTTGCCGTGTACTACCATCCTGAGAGCACCAATTTCGGTGCAGACAACATCGTATGGTCAAGAGCGGATACGGTCTACCTGGAACTTTATACAGATAAAAAAGATATAGAAACTGAAAACATTATAGAAAAAGCACTGATGCAGAATGGGATCTACTGGGATAAGTCTGAGACCTGGATAGATTCGGAAAAACTGTACGAGGTGCTTTATTCATTTGGAACGGAGGGATTTTAATGTCCGACAGCAATAAGATCACATACGGTCTTTCCAATGTGCATGTATGGCCGATAACATCGGTCACAGCAGATGGGAAACCGACATACGGCACTGTTATAAACATGCCGGGAGCAATTGAAATGTCACTTTCAGCAGAAGGTGATACCGCGACATTCTATGCGGACAACATATTGTACTGGACGGCAGAAGCCAACAACGGATACAGCGGTTCACTTACGATCGCGGAGATGCCGGAAGATTTTGCACAGAAAGTGCTCAATCAGATAAAAGACAACAACGGTGTATTGATAGAAGATTCTACAGCGACAGGGACTGAGTTTGCGATGGCATTCGAGTTTGAAGGAGACATCAACAAGAAGAGAATACTGTTCTACCGCTGCACAGCGGGGAGGCCTGATGTTGGTTCATCATCCAAGGAAGACAAGATCGAACCGAACAAGCAGGAGATCTCCATCAAAGCATCACCAAGGCTCGATAACCATTACGTGAAGGCAAGCGTTGCGGATGCATCATCCACGGCATACTCGGCATGGTACGGCGCATCACCGTATGAAGCAGTGACGACAACAGCAACCGCTTCAAAGACAAGCACTTCGACTTCCGGGTCTTAAAGGAGGCATTTAAAGGATGATAAAGAATATTGAAATAGCAGGCAAAGATGTCAAATTTGATACTTCACTGTCATGGATGTTCCTGTATAAGACACAGTTCGGCAGTGATCCAATAGATATCATAATGCCGGCGATCAAGGCGGCGGTACCGCTCTTTGAGAATGCCGGTAATACCCTTACTGCAGCGGATATCGATATGATAACGGATGTGCTTTCAGAGATGAATGTCACTGAAGGACTGCAGCTTATTTGGGCGCTTGCGGCGAACGCGGAAAAAGATATAGATGAGCCTTCTGCATGGTATCACGGATTCGATACTTTTCCGCTTGATGAGATACTCGCCGGCATCGTGCCGGCAATAGTCGAATCATGCCTAAGTACAAAAAAATTCCAGGCACTGTCTCAGGCGGCAAAGAAGGCAGTGCCGAAGAAGCGAACATCGAGAGCATCCTCACGGCAGGCCTGATGCGGGGTCTTCGTATGAATGATACGAGGACGATGACGCTCGGAATGTGGATAGATTACATCATCGAGTGGAACAGCATCAATATGCCAGACGGAAATACGAACAGGAAGGCAACGCAGGAAGACTTCGATAAGTTCTGATCGTGCTGCCAGCACGATAGATAAAAGGGAAGGAGGGCCAAGTCATGGCTGGAAATATAAAAGGTATAACCATCGAACTGAACGGGGACACCACTAAGCTTGATAAGGCTCTCCGTGAAGTGGGAAAAGAAACAAGGACCGTTCAGCGTCAGCTTTCTGAAGTGGAGAAGGCGCTGAAACTGGATCCTGGGAATACTGACCTCATAAAACAGAAACAGAGACTTTTAGGCGAAGAGATACAGTCGACAAAAGACAAACTTGGTATGTTGCGGCAGGCTGACCAGGATGTTTCAAAAGACATGGGAAAGGGGACTGCGGGCGCTGCTGAAAAGCACAGTGAACTGCAGAGACAGATTACCGTTACGGAATCCAAGGAAAAGGCGCTTCAGAAAGAGTTCGACAAACTGAAAGGTGTGTCAGGAGACACATTAAAGATAGCCGCAGGATTCGAAAATGCGGGAACAAAGATCAAGTCGGTCAGTGATAAGGTCGGCAGCATCGGCAAAGGCATGACAAAAGGTGTCACGGCACCGGTAGTCGCAGTAGGTGCGGCAAGTGCTAAAGCTTTTACCGAAGTCGACGATGCAATGGATACGGTGGTCAAAAAGACAGGAGCATCCGGCAAGTCTCTCGATTCCATGAAAAAGAACGTGGAGAACATAGCAACGAGCATCCCCACGACCTTTCAGGCCGCAGGCGACGCAGTAGGTGAAGTCAATACAAGATTCCATCTGACGGGCAAATCTTTAGAGAGCGTATCTGCGCAGTTCGTCAAATTCGCAGATATAAACAATGCGGATGTGACGGATTCAGTTCGCGGAGCGCAGATGGTGATGTCAGCGTTCGGACTTAAAACAAAAGACACAGGCTCACTTCTCGGTGTGTTCACAAGCGTATCGCAGAAGACCGGTGTATCGGTCACTGACCTTATGAACTCACTTGTGCAGAACGGCGCAACATTCCGTGATATGGGACTTTCAGCACAGAATGCCGCTACGCTCCTCGGTAATTTTGAAGCCGCCGGCATCGACTCCAATACTGCAATGGGATCTTTAAAGAAAGCCATGACGGCATTCCAGAGCAAAGGCATCGATGTAAATAAGGGGCTAAAAGATCTGATAGGCAGTCTGTCAGACGGCAAGGTAACGACAAAGGATTATAACTATGCGGTCAGCATACTCGGTAAGAGGGGCGCTGATGCATTCGTAGATATGGCTAAGAGCGGAAGACTGTCGCTTAAGGGTCTGTCTTCAAATCTGTCTGATTACGGTTCTACAGTTGATGACACATTCAAAGGAACACTTGATCCGATAGACCAGGCGAAAGTCGCGCTCAACAATCTGAAGGTGACGGGCGCACAGATATTCACATCGCTTCAGGAGATAATAGCTCCTATGCTTCAAACACTTAATTCTAAGCTTCAGGCGCTCAATAAATGGTGGCAGACGCTTTCACCCGGTATGCAGCAGGCAATCATAAAGACAATGATGATAGCAGCTGCCATAGGGCCATTGCTTATCGGTGTTGCAAAGATAGGTTCAGCCATAGGCACCATTGCCGGCGGAATAGGTAATATGATAACCATCGGCTCTAAGATGGCTGCTGTCTTTTCAAACGTAGGCGGCATGGCGGGCATCATGGGCAAGGCAATAGGATTCATTACAAGTCCTGTCGGTATCGTGATAGCCGCGATCCTGGCTGCGATAGTAGTAGGTGTACTTCTATACAAGAACTGGGACAAGATCAAGGCAGCGGCTCAGAAAGTATTCACGGCCATAAAGAATGTCATTGTGCCGGTGATGAACACGATAAAGAATGTGATAAATACGGTATGGAACGGGATAAAATCATTTTTCATAACTGTATTTTCAGCCATTGGTAAAGCCGTACTCTTGTATTTCAGCGCATATCTCACAGTTATAAGAACGATACTGAATGTGATAGGAACAGTCGTAAGGGCAGTATGGCTCGGCATAAAAACGGTGATCACTACCGTTGTAAGATCCATAAAGACTGTTGTGAGTGGTGCATGGAGAGGCATCAAGGCGGTAACTCTTGCGGTGTTCGGTGCGATAAAGTCTGTAGCAAGGACTGTCTGGAACGGCATAAAGATGGCTGTCCTGACTCCGGTGCGGGCAATAAAATCTGTTGTCACATCGATCTGGCAGGGGATAAAAAGTGTGACAGTAAGCGTCTGGAACGGCATAAAGAATGCCATAACAAAGCCTATAGAGATTGCAAAGAACATCATAAAGAGGATCGTGGATACCATAAAAGGTTTCTTTCATTTCAGAATAAGTCTTCCAAAGATACCAATGCCGCATTTTTCCGTCATACCTTCCGGGTGGAAACTCGGAGACCTTCTAAAGGGCAAGATCCCGCATCTTGGCATCAAGTGGTATGCGGAAGGCGGGATACTTAAAAAGCCTATGGCATTTGGCACATCGGGAAACGATATCCTTGCAGGAGGAGAAGCCGGGTATGAAGCGGTAGCTCCGATAGATACCCTGAAAGGTTATGTCCGTGATGCCGTGGCAGAGGCAGGCGGCGGCGGTCAGGTGTTCAATATTTCGATGACAGTGAACGGGGCGAACGACCCGGAAGACTGGGCAGCGCAGTTCGCAAAGAGCCTGAAACGGCAGATGAGGATGGGATGAAATGGCGAAAAGTAAAAAAAGTAAAAGACCGACCGGACTTTCCATCTCAAGGAACGGGATGGTATTCACGTTCAAGTGGAAGAAAGGCGATACATATAAGGACGGGCAGCAGCTTCAGTACAAGATAGGAACCGGAAAGAAGCCGGGATGGAAAGACTTAAGCATAGCAGATACTGCGACCAGCAAGGCAGTATCACTTTCTGCGGGTAATTATTATCCGGCGTCAGGCAAAAGGACGCTGAGATACATAAGTTTCAGGGTGCGTGGAAATCATGACAAAAAGAAGAATGACAATTTCGGATGGAGCGAATGGTCGGATAAAACATTCGATGTCCTTATACCGAAAAGACCGTCATCTGCCGTTTTTGAATTAAGTGAAGACTACAGCAATGTCGGGACATTTACATGGGAAGTTGCTGTATCAGATGATGATACGCACATTTTTACAGATACGGAGTATCAGTCACTTATTACTGAGAGCGGTGAAACTGACGGTTCAAGACTGTCATGGAACTCATCACAGTCGGGATGGCTTTCAGGGACAGCGGCGGCATCCGGCACAAGAAGCGTTACCGAGGATACTGCTGTGATCGCAGTCGGTTCACATACCAGATGGATGAGAGTGCGTTCCAGAGGACCGCAGGGCAACAGTGACTGGGTCTATGCGAAGCATACATATTCTGCCCCGCAGACAGCATCGATAATATCTGCAGATGCAGCCGTAAACGGTCAGGGCAGCCTTGACATCACAGTGACCTGGACAGCGCCTAGTGACAGCAGGACTCCTATCGATAAGACCACAGTGCAGTGGACCATCGTGACTCCGTCTGCCGGGCTATCCTGTCCGGATGATGCAGGCTGGACTGATGCCGATACATCGCGTGATACGAGCGGGACTGATATGGCACGCTTTATGATAGATCAGCTGATTGGTGAGGATAAATGCCTGTTCGTTCGTGTCAATACGTTGCATGATAAGACACTCATATACGGCAAGGCAAAAATGGTAACAGCAGGAGTGATAAAGGCGCCTTCCATAACAAGTGTGGAGACCGACACTGCAACGAGCAAGGCAGTGGTCACGGCTGCGAATAATTCGGAGATCCCGGACAGTATCCTTGCGGTATTGTTCAGAGCAGCATCAGATCCTTCGCAGATATACACACTGGGCATTATTGCTCATGGTGAAACAAATGTTACAGTGCAGTGCCCTGATCTTTCATCTGAAACGGCATATGATTTCGGCATTTATGCGATGCAGGGCACATACGAAACATCAGTTACCGCTGCCGGCATCACCGTTTACAATACTTCTGCAAATGCAAAAAGCACGGATGTGTGGAAAGGCGGCACCGTACCGCAGGCACCATCAAATGTGAAAGCAGTCCAGTCGGATACTGCAAAGACGGTCAGTGTGACCTGGGACTGGACATGGGATGAAGCAGACAGTGCTGTCATAAGCTGGTCGGAACATGAAGACGCGTGGGAGTCAACAGATGAACCAAGTACATATACGATAAGTCATCTCCATGCAGGAAGGTGGAATATAAGCGGACTCGATACGGGAGTCACGTGGTATGTAAGAGTAAGGCTCACATCAGGGAATGGTGAGAACATTATATACGGTCCACGGAGTAAAGCGGCCAAAGTGGATCTTTCATCAGCACCTGGAACACCTTCGCTAATACTATCTGAGAGCGTAATAACCGAGGATGGAAATGTCACTGCATACTGGGCATATACATCCGGTGACAGTACATCGCAGGCATATGCTGAAGTTTGTGAAGCCCAGATAAATGCAGGCGGCGTCACATACGGCAAAGTGATAGCGCATACGCTGACAAGCCAGGCGATCACAATAAATGCAAAGGAAGCGGGATGGAGCGCAGGCAATACATACTATCTGTGTGTCCGTGTGATATCTGCGTCAGGCAGAGCATCAGCAGGCTGGAGTGCTACAGCGGCAGTTACGGTCGCGCAGCCTCTGATTGCAATTATCACAAAGACTAGTCTGGAAGAGCAGACAGTGCAGGACGATCCGGATGATCCGGCCATTACCCATAAAACTTTAGCGCTTACTGCGCTGCCTCTTGCAGTGACGGTAACCGGCGCAGGCACAGGCGGAACAACCATAGTTGTTATAGAGAGAAGATATGATTATCACATGGAACGTCCGGACGGGAATGAAGGCGGCGGATTCGCAGGTGAGACCTGCGCTATTTCAGAAGTGAGCGGTGAAGGTGAGATAACGATCGGTGCAGACGATCTTATGAACCAACTCGATGACGGGGCGTCATACACTCTAATCGTCACAGTAAAAGATTCACTCGGGCAGTCAGCAAATGCATCGGAGAACTTTGAAGTCCACTGGGCGCATCAGGCAGAAATACCCGGCGGCACGGCTGTACCGAATAAAGATTCCCTGATCACTGTCATAACACCGGCTGCTCCGGCATCTTATGCCGAAGGTGATGTCTGTGACATTTACAGGCTTTCTGCGGACGGACCGGAACTTATAATTTACGGCGGCGCTTTCGGAACATCTTATGTCGACCCTTATCCGGCATTCGGAGAAGGGTGCGGTCACCGCATCGTAGACAGGACAGTCAATGGGGATTACATAGCGGCGGATGATCTTGCCGCATGGATAGACATAGATGAAGAAGCCGGCGATGTACTTGATATAAGGAGTACAGTGATCGATTTTGATGGAGGCCGTGTGGTACTCCCATATAACCTAAAACTTGGAAACTCATGGGAGAAGGACTTTGAACGTACAAGATATCTTGGCGGCAGCATCGCTGGGGACTGGAATCCAGGAGTATTCAGGAATCTTTCACTTCAGACAGACAGTATCAAAACAAAAGATGAGTCAGTGATACGTGCAATGAGACAGCTTGCTTCTTTTTCAGGTATATGCCATGTCCGTACACCGGACGGGAGCAGCTTTGCCGCTGATGTCGAAGTAAGTGAGAGCCGTGAATACAACGACCCGGTGATATCGTTCTCGCTTGATATAAAGCAGGTGGAATCAGAAAGCTTTGACGGCATGACGCTTGCACAGTGGAATGCAGTTGTTGCTGCGGAGGGCACATCATGATATGGAGCAGAGGATTTTCAGCGAGGTTCACAGCATCCGTCGTAGATCCTGTCACATGGAGAGACATCAGAGATGTACGGATAACCGGAGGTAGCATTGAACGTAATACTGAAAAAATGATGGAGTCGGCAGATATAAGCATGACAGAACTAATAGAAACCGGTGAAGCCTGGATAAGGATATGGCTCGATGCCAGGCAGGATGCAGGAACGTCTGCACATATACCACTTTTTACAGGGATCACATCGGTCCCCGAAAGAAGTCTTGACGGTACAAGGGAATCATATTCGGCAGAATGCTATTCAGTGCTTAAGCCTATGGCTGACAGACTGCTGCAGAGAGGGTGGTACGCGCCGGCGGATGCGGATGGCGCAGCACTTGCCGCAAGGCTGTTGAGCACAGGCCCTGCGCCTGTTACGTTTGATGAAGGCTCACCGCATCTTGCTGATGCAATAGTGGCAGAAGATGGCGAGAGCGATCTTACTATGGCAGAAAAGATAATAACAGCGATCGGCTGGCGTATAAAGATAAGCGGTGACGGCAGGATCCATATATGTGAAAAGGCATCTGAGGTCACTGCCGCATTTGATTCTCTTTCTAATGATATCATCGAGATGCATGTGACAGACACATGCGACTGGTATTCATGCCCCAATGTTTTCAGAGCAGTGAGCGGTGATGCTACGGCTGTTGCAAGGGATGATGATCCGGAAAGCATTCTGTCCACAATAACGCGAGGAAGAGAAGTATGGATGGAAGAAACGGACTGCAGTCTTAATCTTGGAGAAACGCTTTCCTCATATGCTTTAAGGAGACTTAAAGAGGAACAGTCTCCAGCAAGGACTCTTCATTATGACAGAAGATATCAGCCGGATGTTTCATCAGGAGATCTTATACGGATCCGTTATCCGGGAAACGGTCTGGACGGGACATTTCGCATCAAAAGTCAGAGCATTGAACTTGGATACGGAGTGAAAACAACGGAAGAGGCGGTGACGGCATGACGGTAAAAAAATCAAAGATACAGCAGGATATCATTTCAGCAATGGAAGAAAGCAGTGCAGGGACCAAGGGCTATGACACCGTGGCAACAGTCAAACGTGTTGAAGATAATACAGCCTGGGTCCACATACCGGGAGGTGTGGACGAAACACCGGTGACACTTTCTATAGATGCTAAATCAGGTGACATTGTAAGGATCAGAGTCGCAGGAGGAAAGGCATGGGTGACAGGCAATGACACCGCGCCTCCGACAGACGATACGACAGCAATAAACGCAAGGATCAATGCGGCAGTGGCTAAGATAACAGCTGAAAATGCTGAGACAGAAGCCGCCGGCGCAAATAAGAAAGCTGATTCAGCAGGGACTGCAGCGGAAAAAGCCGCCGGTGCCGCACTCACTGCAGGAAACATGGCATCGTCTGCATCAGCATCTGCAGCAACTGCATCTCAGGGCGCGGCGAGAGCGGAAAATGCCGCAAACGCAGTGAATGTAAAACTCACGACACTTATAAGGCAGACGGATGACGGAATAGAAGCAGGAAGGATACCGGATGCAGGGACTCTGCCGGATGGATCTTCCATAACACTTCCTTTGGCGCTCGTCAATACAGACGGAAGTTTTGATGTGCTTCTTGCAACATACAAAAACAGCGGAGGTACTGTGACTAAAACGGATTCCGTGCGGATAGCATCTTTTGGGGCAGATGCCGTCATCGGGAGCATCACGGGAGCGCATGCTCACATAGACAGCGACAGCTTCGATATCATAGATGCGTTTGGTAATGTACGTGCAAGCATGGGTGGCAGCACTCCGATGTTTCAGATCGGAAAGTTCACGTTCATAAACCGTGAAAACGGAAATCTTACACTTAGACTCAATGAAGGGTGATGAATAATAATGGCTATATACAGTAAGAAAATAAACATGCCGTATCTGCCAATGATGGCAAGCAGTGCGGGTACGATCTCAAAGGATAGCTATCTGCTTGTGGAAGTGACAGGGATAACGGCTAACGACGGATATACGAACGCAAGCATCAAATACAGCCTGTATGCAAAATCGACAAAGGCGAGGAGCGTGACTGCTTCAATAAACACAACAAGTAGCAGTGTAAGCAAGACGGTGAAGGTGCCTACTTCGATGACGTGCATCCTGACCGCAACAGAAACAGTATCAAGTTCGGATATGATAGATGTATATACCGGCGCGATTATTTCATACGAAGTAGCGGGTTCATATATGCCGACTACCTATGGTGTCAGCAGCATGGCGGATATAATGTCATCGAATTACATACTGTTCGTCACATTTGGAAAGATGACATCCTATCCTTTTGCAATGAAATATGGGGAGGCAGGCACATTCACTTTCAATAAATCATCTTCATATCGACTTGAATTCCTTGATGCATCAGGTGTATCAAGGTACACCGCATCGATAAGCGGTACGAGCGGTAGCACAGCTGTTCCAGTCAGTGTGTTCTCAACAGTAAAAGCAAGTCTTAAGACCTGCAAGGTATATGAGATCTATAGCGGGACTGACATCGCGGAGAAGTCATATAATCTCACAGTGAGTGAAACAGCATGCTCTTTGTCATTATCAGCACTGCGTTCACCTACGGATGCTGATGCTTCGCTTGTGCAAGTCTCGGTGTCCGGTGAGTCGGCACTTTCGAGTACATCAAGGACAGTGACCGTTTACGCGAAGGAAACCAGTTCGGAAGTATGGAATGCGGTAGGTACGATAAGTCCTTCAGCATCATCATTCACAGGTGAGACGATGTCGGTCGATCTCGATATAAGCTATTCGTGGGATATCTACGGCATCTTGAGTGATGGATATACGAGCGCACAGTCGAATATATTCAGGATATACTCGAAGTCATACATCATGGATGTGAGGACCGATGGAAAGGGGATAGCCTTTGGCGGTACTGCAGCAACGGAAGATGAGATGTACTGCGGCTTTGGTAGTTTCAGAGCAAACAATGGTTCATTCGAAGGCAGTCTTTCAGTGTCCGGTGACATTAAACCAGGCAGGATAAACGGGATCGCTGACCTCATATATCCTGTCGGCGCCATATACATGTCCGTAAGTTCTACATCGCCGGCAACACTGTTCGGAGGTACGTGGGAACAGATACAGGACAGATTCCTCCTTTCAGCAGGTAGTTCATACGGAGCAGGATCGTCCGGCGGCTCCGCGGATGCCGTGGTCGTATACCATAATCATTCGCAGAACCAGCACAGGCATGAAATGATCGCCAACTGGTCAGACGGTTCCGGGTCTTCAAGTGCGTACACATACCAATCCAACAGAAAGAGTACAGACCGCTACACTTCATATGTGACAGCTACGAACAACCCGACCGGTGTAGACGGGACAGGAAAGAACATGCCGCCATACCTGGCTGTGTATGTATGGAAAAGAACAGCATAGATCGTTATATGTGGCTGCCATAAGGCAGTTATTTTTATGGAAGGAGAACAATAAAATGAAAGAGTTCTGGGCAATCAGCCAGGCTATATTTACAGGCCTTGGCGGATGGATAGGATATTATTTGGGAGGATGTGACGGTTTGCTTTATGCGCTTATAGCTTTTGTCGTTATCGACTACATAACAGGTGTGATGTGCGCCGTAGCTGATCATAAGCTTTCGAGCAATGTCGGTTTCAAAGGGATATGCAGAAAGGTCCTTATCTTTCTGCTTGTCGGCATAGCAAACATCATCGACACGAAGGTACTGGGACAGCCGGGTGTGCTGCGTACGGCGGTTATATTTTTCTATATCAGCAATGAAGGCATAAGTCTTCTTGAGAATGCGGGGCATCTCGGACTTCCTATTCCGGGGCAGCTTAAGGCAGTGCTTGAACAGTTGCATCACAGGGCAGAGAAGGAGGGAACGGATGAAGATAAATAAGAAGATAAGCAGGTACAACCAGTCGAGCAGAAACGGCGCGTCCATAAGATATATAGTGATCCATTATGTGGGTGCGATCAGTTCTGCAAAAAACAACTGCATATATTTCTGCGGGGGAGACAGGGACGCGTCAGCGCATTTCTTTGTAGACAGTGAGATATGGCAGTGCATACCGGAATCCAAAGCGGCATGGCACTGTGGCGGCGGGCTGCAGGATACAGGGAGCGCAATGAACGGGGGGAACCGTGGAGCGACGCTTCACGGGATCTGTACAAACAGTAATTCTATAGGCATAGAACTCTGTTGCTACAGACATAACGGCATCGTTACACCTACTCCTGAATCCATAAAGACCGCAGCTCCGCTCGTAAGGCATCTCATGAAGAAGTATGGCATCCCGGCAGGAAGGGTAGTAAGGCATTTCGATGTCACCGGAAAATGTTGTCCTAACGGATATATTTCGGCTAAAGCCTGGGCGGGGCTTCACGAAAGACTTACCGGTGTTAAAGATGTACCTTATCCCGTCAGCGATATGAAAAAAGGCTCTACTTGCGATCAGGTGGTGAAACTTCAGAAGTGCCTGAACAAGATCATTGGTTCAGATCTTGACATTGATGGTGAGTTCGGTCCTGCAACAGAAAAGGCAGTGCGTAGTTTCCAGAAAAAGTACAAACTCGAGGTCGACGGTATAGTCGGTCCTAAGACACGTGCGAAGATAAAAAAGTTATATGTAAATTAGAGTATTAAGAGTTATGGCTCATGGGAGAAATCCTGTGGGCCATTATTTTTTTTGCAAAGTTACATAGAAAGCCGGAAAAATGTCCTTGGAATCTCCTTAGAAAGTTAGAGGAAACATTTCCACAGTAAGGAGGCTCTCATGACAAACAACAATATGGCTTCGGCCAATAACGTAATAGAAGTTACTTCCACTTCATTGCCGACAGCCGAGCCGCGACATATGACGAAGGAAGCGATGCAGAAGGACTTTGACTATATGATGGCACAGAAAATGACTCAGGCATTGTTGGATAGCGGACTGATTACACAGGGTGAATTTGACGAAATCTCCGCAAAAAATAAAAAAAAATTCTCTCCTTATATGGCAGAGTTATTGCCATAAATGACTGGCTATGTGTCTGATTTAGAGGGAACATGTTACTACCTTGGAAGGGGGGTGAGTTGATGCCAAGGATAACAATAATTGAAGGTGGTCAGGCGCCTGGAGTTAAAAAGAAGCTCCGCGTTGCAGCCTACGCCAGGGTGTCTACGGACTCCGAAGAACAGCTCGTCAGCCTCGCTACGCAGAAGGAACATTACGAAACATACATCAGGCAGAATCCTGAATGGGATTACGCAGGGCTCTACTACGATGAGGGCATCTCGGGAACAAAGATGGAGAAGAGAGACAGCCTGCTTAGTATGCTCGCGGATTGCGAGGTCGGGAAGATAGATTTGGTGGTGACCAAGTCAATATCAAGGCTGGCCCGCAACACGACGGATTGCTTGGAGATCGTTCGGAAGCTCCTTGGGATCGGGGTTTACATTTACTTTGAGAAAGAAGATCTGAACACTGGAAGCATGGAATCGGAGCTCATGTTGACGATCCTCTCAAGCCTTGCTGAAAGCGAGTCGGTCTCCATTTCAGAAAATGAGAAGTGGAGCATCCAGCGTAGATTTAAAAATGGCAGCTTTGTCATTGGCTACCCGCCGTTTGGTTACAAGAACGAGGACGGCAAGATGGTCATCGTTCCAGAAGAGGCCGAGGTAGTAAAGCAGATCTACGCGGCTTCTCTTGCCGGGATCGGCACCTATAAGATCGCGAAGGACCTGAATGCCAGAGGCATTAAGACAAAGAAAAACGGCACCTGGACGGATTCAACGGTGAAGGGAATCCTTACCAACGAAAAGTATACCGGCGATGTCATTTTCCAGAAGACCTACACGGACAGCAGTTTTAATCGCCATGTCAACTACGGAGAATGTGACCAGTACCTGGTAAAGGACCATCATGAGGCGATTATCAGCCATGAGGACTTCGACCGGACAGCGCAGGTCCTTGCTCAACGTGGTAAAGAAAAGAGCAACACCGGAGAGACCGGCAAGTACCAAAAGAGGTACGCATTTTCGGGTAAGATCAAGTGTGGCAGTTGCGGTGCGACATTTAAGAGAAGGTTCCATTACAAGCCTTCCGGTGCTTACATCGCCTGGACCTGCAGTAAGCATCTGGAAGACAAGAACGCCTGCGGGATGATGTACCTCAGGCAAATCGAGATTGAGGCCGCGTTCGTCACGATGATGAATAAGTTAATCTTCTCAGAGAAACGGATACTGAAGCCTTTTGTGGATGCGCTTCGCGGAACAAATGACAAGGACAGACTCCGCCGCGTTCAGGCTTTGGAAGAACAGATCGACAAGGTCAATGAGCAGCGCCAGGTCGTTGCAGGTTTAATGACAAGCGGTTACTTGGAGCCCGCGGTCTACGCACAAGAATCTGGAGAACTTCAGACGGAACTCGAGAGGTTGCAGACAGAAAAAACTATGCTATCGCAGAGCATTAACGGATCACTAACTCACGCCGAAGAGGCACAGAAGATACTGCGCTTTACCAGCCGGACAGACATCCTAACGGCATTTGATGAGGAGGTCTTCACTGACTTTGTGGATGAGATCCTGGTACTCTCAAGGGAGCAGATCGAGTTCCGCCTGAAGTGCGGTCTGAATTTGAAGGAAAGGTTGGTGAGAGAATGAGACGAGCACCACTTGGCTATAGGGTAGAAAACGGCTCGGCAATGATCGATGAAGCCGGTGCTGCACAGGTCAGGACCTTGTTCGCAGCTTACAATAGCGGTCTTGCCCTGAAGGATGCCGCCAAGAAGGCGGGAATCACAGGCTACCATTCCAGCATAGGACGGATTTTGAAAAACCGGCGGTACCTGGGCGACGACTACTACCCAGCACTGATTGACGAGGCAACCTTTGAAAAAGCGCAGCAGCTTCGTTTGGAGAAAGCAAAAAGCCTAGGACGCATCTACGATTACACGGATGCACCTGGGCCTACGGAACAGAAGAAAATCACATTCAAGTTGGAGAAGGTACCGCATAAGTTTGAGGATCCTTATGAGCAGGCAGCATTTGCCTACAGCTTGATTGAGATGGAGGAAGCAGATGGAGAGTAATATTACCGTCATTCCTGCTAGAAAGCATGTTGGAAATACATCAAAAAAGCAGGAGGAACATACAAAACTCAGAGTAGCAGCCTACTGCCGCGTCAGTACAGACACGGATGAGCAGGAAACTAGCTATACGGCTCAGGTTGAACATTACACAGATTTTATTCAGAAACATCCAGATTGGAAGCTCGCCGGCATTTTCGCAGACGATGGCATTTCCGGAACCAACGTAAAGAAGCGTGAGGAGTTCAATCGCATGATCGACGAATGCATGGATGGCTCCATAGACATGATCATCACAAAGTCGATATCCAGATTTGCCCGAAACACGCTGGACTGCCTTAAGTACATCCGGAAGCTCCGTGACAAGAACATACCGGTCTTTTTCGAAAAGGAAAACATTAACTCGATGGATTCCAAGGGAGAGGTGCTTCTTACGATTATGGCGTCGCTGGCGCAACAGGAGTCTCAGTCACTCTCCAAGAACGTTAAACTGGGTATTCAGTTCCGATACCAGAGCGGGAAGGTCCAGGTAAACCACCATCGCTTCATGGGCTACACTAAAGACAAAGATGGACACCTGATCATCGATGAGACGGAGGCCAAGGTCATCAAACGCATTTTCAGGGAGTACCTCGAAGGGAAAAGCCTGAAGGAAATCGGTAACGGCCTGGAGGCAGACGGCATCCTGACCGGCGCCGGTAAAAACAAGTGGCGGCCAGAGACCATCAAAAAGATGCTCCGAAATGAAAAGTACATGGGCGATGCACTTTTGCAGAAGACTTACACGACGGATTTTATTGAAAAGACCAGGGTCAAGAATAACGGCATCGTTCCACAGTATTACGTCGAAAACTGCCATGATGCCATCATCCCGAAGGACATTTTCATGAGAGCTCAGGAGGAGATGGTGCGCCGGGCAAACCTGCATAGCGGCGTCAATCGAAAGAAGAGAGTCTACAGCAGCAAGTACGCATTGTCGAGCCTGGTCTACTGTTCAAAATGCGGAGAGATTTATCGCAGAATCGCCTGGAACAACCACGGCAAGCATTCCATCGTCTGGCGGTGCTGCACACGAGTTGAGCATGGTCCTTCTGCATGTGATGCAGAAACAATCCAGGAAGCTGACCTGAAGATGGTTACGGTTCGGGCCATTAACAAGGTTGCTCAGTGCTCTGATTCCATGCTGGAGATCTTGAAGGAGAACCTGGCCTCTGTGGTCAACAGTGAGACAGAGCAAGAGCTGGCAGACATTACGGCGGAACTTGCCACTCAGCAGCAGGAGCTCCTTAAGGCTACGCGGGAGAAAAAGCCCTACGATGACATTGCCGATGCCATAGATGACATGCGCGATCAGAAGCTGAAGGTGATGACCGAGAAGGCTGAGGAAGAAGGGCGGAAGCTTCGAATCGAAGAAATGACCACCTTCATGTCCGGCATGAGCCAAGAGCTCATCGAGTACGATGAACAGATGGTCCGGAAGTACTTCGAACGGATTACCGTTTACGACACCTACTACGAGGTTGAATTCAAAGCAGGGATCAAGGTGGAGATAGAAAAGTAATATGAGAGTAATACGAACGTAAGCGTCTGGTTTCCGACTGGACGCTTTTTTTGTGTTGTAAAACGCAACCAAATGGTTTACAATATTAAAGAAAGGCGGTAGGTGATGAAGACATCTGATCTCGTGTTGGAATTATGCGAAAAACAGAATATCACAATAACGGAGCTGAGTCGTAGGCTAGGACAGACCCGTCAGAACTTTGGTAAAAAGCTGAAGCGTGATACATTGACGGCTGACGAGCTCTGCCAGATTGCTGATGCCGCTGGTGCTAGGTTTGAAGTAAGCTTTATACTTCCGGACGGAAGCAAGATTTATAACGAGAACGGAAAGGCATGAGCCTAGACAATTTCCCCCGAACAACCGAAGAATGAATTTTAATATCGAACAGTTACCGCGAACGTCCAAAGTAGTAAAAAATACTATTGAACAATTCCCACGAACGACCGGAGGAATTAGACGTACTTCATGTCGCCTCAAGCCACGTGGAGACGGTAGTATTGATGGAGCGCCAGTTCGGCACCAGAGATATAGTCGGGTGAAACTCCCGGCCTGATAAAGTTTAGCAAACAGTCAGTACCCAGCCTTGGAGCCGAAGCCGTAAGGTGAGGTTTAAGCGTAGGCAGGGAAGCATGAGAGCCGCAATGCGAAAGCGTGAAGCGATTCAGCCTCGTTACTACTTGATGCGGAAGCCGATGCGCTCATCAACGCAACAGGCAGCAAGAACCGGAGGAAAGCTACTTCGGGGAGATTCCGCCGGGGTCAAAGAGCGTGGCGAGCATGCAAGGTATCTATGGCGTACCTGGGAGATCTGGCAGGTGCCGGCCAGAGCGGTAGAAGCAGACAAGGCGTAGAACACCAAGCCTGTTTCGATGACCTGCCAGAAGTCGGATTGCCTCATAGTAGTGATGAAACGGCAGAAATGCCGTGGAGCGAAGGGGGCAACAAATCAGCATTTGCCCAAGGCAAAACATATCGGGCACTGGAGGCCCGGAAAGTATGAAACAGGAGCCAAAGGCAATAAGGTATCAGTCAAGAAAACATCAGAAGCTAACCACACTAATCAACAGAGTGAATGAAAAGACGCTGATGGCGGCGCATAAGAGACAGGTCGCTGACAAGGCGACAGGAATTGACGGCGTCACTAAGGAAATATATGGTCAGTATGCCGAGCAACGGATAGGCAGACTTATCGGCAGGATGAAGAAGTTCAGCTACAAGCCACAGCCGGTAAGAAGAACATATATCCCGAAAGCCAACGGCAAGCTAAGGCCACTCGGTATTCTAGCTTACGAAGACCGACTTGTGCAGAGCGTAATGGCAGATGTCCTGAACGACATTTACGAAGAGCGCTTCTGTGAGTGCTCCTATGGGTTTCGCCCCAATCGGAGCGCACATGACGTAGTCAGGTTTATCAATGAAACCATTATGACGAAGAAGGTCAATTGGGTACTGGAGGCCGATATAAAAGGCTTCTTCGACAATGTCAACCATGAATGGATGATGAAATTTTTGGAACATGACATATCGGATAAGAACTTCCTTCGCTATGTCAGGAGATTTCTGAAAGCCGGATATATGGAAGACAATGAAAGGCATGATACAGACCGGGGTACCCCGCAAGGCGGCCAGATTTCACCCGTTCTGGCGAATGTCTATCTGCATTATGTACTCGATACGTGGTACATGATACTGATTCGGAAAGTGTGCCGGGGAGAAGTCTACTACATTCGCTATGCTGATGATTTTCTGTTGATGTTCCAGTATGAAAATGAGGCAAAAGCTGTCATGAGCATGCTGAGAGCAAGAATGGAAAAGTTCGGACTGCAAGTAGCGGAGGACAAGACGAGGATTCTGCCGTTCGGGAGATTTGCGAAGCAAAAGGATGAGTTTGACTTTCTTGGATTCACCTTCTACAACGCGAAGTCAAGAAACGGACGATTCCGGCTTGGAATCCGTACGGGCAAGAAGATGAAAGCCAAGCGGCAGGAAATAAAGAACTGGCTGAGATCACGGCTGACTATGCCGGTGGACGAGACAATGCGTTTGCTGAACATGAAGCTGAGAGGACACTGCCAGTATTATGGTGTAAATGGCAATCTGGACGCATTGTTAGGATTTTACCAGTACGTGTACTGGCGATGTCTATGGATGCTGCGAAGGAGAAGTCAGAGGGGAAGGTGTAAGCTGGGGCAGGAGAAATTTGCTGAAATATGGCTACAGTATATAGCCAGACCCAAAGTGATGGTGTCTATCTGGACGTAATATTGAAGTTGGTTTGAAGAGCCGTATGCGGCAATACCGCACGTGCGGTTCTGTGAGGGGCAGGCAGTACAGCTGTACATTGATTTATCGGTGATACTGAATGTGCTGACCCTGCCTACTCGACTCAAGGGTCGACGGCAAATAGCCGCGAAAGCCCGCTAATACTGCGGTTTTCGGACACTCGGGCAAATTTGGCATTGGGCAGCCAAAACGCTTCTCGGTAACTTATCGAAGGGCAATCTGGGTCAAAAAGTGTTAGAGTTGAGTTGCCACGATAGATGTCACTATGTTGAGTTGCCGAGTTAGATGTTGGGTAGTTGTGGCTGTGAGATAGATGTCGGAAAAAGGCTCCCACACTGCCATCAGAGTCGGGGAGTTTTTTGAAATAATATTATATTCATACATTGACAACTGTAAATGTGTGTGATATAATATGTATATCTCTCGGAGGTGAAAATCATGGGATTCAGAGAAGACGTCAAAAAAATAAAGGCACTCACAGATGAGAACCGCCTTGCGATCATGCTTGCTCTCCAGCATGGGGAGAAGTGCGGATGTGATCTGCTGGAGGAACTGAATATCACACAGCCGACTCTTTCGCATCACATGAAGATCCTTGCGGACAGCGGACTTGTAGATTACTACAAAGAGGGAAAATGGATGCATTACTCCATCTCCGCAGACGGGGTCAGGGAGTTCCGGGACATGATCGGTTCCTACGCAAGATGTGACTGCGAAACGGACGAGAGCGTATCCTGCGGATGCAAGAAAAAGGAATAATCAATATCTTTCATTAACATAGGCAGTCCCTTGGGATTGCCTATATAAAGGCCATAAACATAGATGCATTTCAATATATAAAACTAATGGAGGCGAAGTCATGAGCAATCAAAGCAAAGGCATAAATACATTTCAGCGTTATCTTTCTGTGTGGGTACTGCTCTGCATGGCCATTGGAGTACTGATTGGGCATTTTATCCCGGCTATTCCTGCCACACTCGGCAAATTTCAGATTTCCGGCATTTCGATTCCTATCGCTGTTCTCATCTGGGTCATGATCTACCCTATGATGATGAAAGTAGATTTTCAGAGCGTAAAACAGATTGGAAAGAATCCAAAGGGACTTCTGGTCACATGGGTGACGAACTGGCTGATCAAGCCTTTCACTATGTATGGAATTGCTTACCTGTTTTTGTTTGTCATATTCAAAACCTTCATATCACCGGGACTGGCAACAGAATACCTCGCCGGAGCTGTGCTTTTAGGAGCTGCTCCATGTACAGCGATGGTGTTTGTGTGGAGTACACTTACAAAAGGGAACCCTGCTTATACGGTTGTGCAGGTGGCCACCAATGACCTTATTATTCTGGTGGCATTTGTTCCGATTGTAAAATTCCTTTTAGGCGTTTCCAATGTGGCTGTTCCCTATAGCACCCTGTTCGTCAGCATCTTTCTGTTTGTAGTGATTCCGCTTGTGGGCGGCATCCTCACGAGGATAACAGTCACGAAGCAAAGAGGCGCGGATTACTTTGAGACCACGTTTGTCCACAAGTTCGACAATGCCACAACAATAGGTCTGCTGCTGACGCTGGTTATTATTTTCAGTTCACAGGCTGAGGTGATTCTGTCTAATCCGCTTCATATTGTGCTGATCGCGGTGCCGCTGACCATTCAGACATTTTTGATCTTCTTTATCGCTTATGGGGCAAGCAAGCTGCTGAAATTACCGCATGATATTGCGGCTCCTGCCGGGATGGTCGGTGCATCGAACTTCTTTGAACTTGCGGTGGCTGTGGCGATTGCACTCTTTGGCACGACAAGTCCCGCGGCTCTCGCCACTACAGTAGGCGTTCTGACGGAGGTTCCGGTCATGCTGATGCTTGTGCGGATAGCAAATAAAACGAAAGCGAGGTTTGCATAATGTGGACTTTTATTCAGGATCAGATCCTTGGGATGAAGTGGCTGAATGCCCTGATTGAGCAGTTGCTGCTGATGGTCGGACTTAATGTAGATAGTCGGATTGGCGGCAGTATACAGTTCTTCATTTATGACACAATGAAAATCACGGTATTGCTCTGTGTGTTGATCTTTCTGATTTCTTACATTCAGAGTTTCTTTCCTCCGGAGCGGAGCAGGAAGATCATGGGAAGATTTCATGGAATAGGAGCAAATATAATAGGCGCACTGCTTGGAACGGTTACACCGTTCTGTTCCTGTTCATCCATTCCAATCTTCATGGGCTTTACGAGCGCAGGGCTTCCGCTTGGGGTGACATTTTCATTTCTCATTTCATCGCCAATGGTGGATTTGGGGAGTCTTGTGCTTCTCACCAGTATCTTTGGCGTGAAGATTGCCGTGACCTATGTGGTGCTGGGTCTTGTCATTGCGGTTCTTGGCGGGACACTAATAGAAAACCTTCACATGGAAGATCAGATTGCTGATTTTATCCGCAATAACAACAGCAAGGTAGATATCGAGTCTCCGAATCTCACTGTCAAAGACCGGCTGATTTATTCCAGAGATCAGGTTGCATCCACCTTTAAGAAAGTGTTCCCTTATATCCTTATCGGCGTGGCTATCGGCGCGGTGATCCATAACTGGATTCCCGAAGGCTGGGTGGAAACCGTTCTCGGCGACAATAATCCGTTCGGTGTGATACTCGCCACGCTTGTCGGCATACCCATGTACGCAGACATTTTCGGCACGATTCCGATTGCCGAGGCACTTTTGGCAAAGGGAGCATTGCTCGGTACGATTCTCAGCTTTATGATGGCGGTTACCACGCTCAGCCTTCCGTCTCTTATCATGCTTAAGAAAGCGATTAAACCAAAATTGCTTGGAACGTTTATTGCCATCTGTACGGCCGGTATCATCATCGTCGGATACGGCTTCAATGCCATAGCGTACTTATTGGTGTAGAGGGGAAAAATTCAATGAACAAACCGAAAGTAGCATTTATCTGTGTTCATAACTCGTGTCGCAGCCAGATAGCCGAAGCATTAGGAAAATATCTTGCGTCTGATGTATTTGAGAGCTACTCTGCCGGAACAGAAACAAAACCTCAGATCAATCAGGATGCAGTACGCCTGATGAAGCAAATCTATGGCATTGACATGGAAAAAACGCAGCACAGCAAGGTTCTGTCAGATATCCCACCCGTAGATTTTGTTATTACGATGGGATGCAATGTTAAATGCCCATTTCTCCCTTGCAGGGAGAGATTTGATTGGGGCTTGGATGATCCAACGGGAGCAAGTGATGAAGTTTTTATCGAAACGATTCGGAAGATCCATACGAAAATTGTAGAGCTGAAAGAGTATATAGCACAGTGATTTACGGTTATAATTAAAAGAGTTTTTATAACTTTTTCGAACAGGAGGATAAGTAAAATGAATATTAAGGTTTTAGGCGGTGGCTGCAAAAGTTGTGAGGCACTTTTGAAGTCAGTAAAAGAGGCGGTAGCAAACAAGGGGATTCATGCTGAAATCGAGTACATCACCGATATGGAAAAAATCATGGGATATGGGGTGATGAGCATGCCCGCTCTTATGATTGATGACAAAATTGTTTCTGCAGGAAAAGTGCTGAAGGCAAAGGATGTAGAGAAACTATTGTAAGCAAAAAAGGATAAGGCTCCTCACTACTGATTGGGTTCAGTGGCGAGGAGCCTTTTTATGCTTCGATTTCGATTGCAATCCCTGACTTGAATTCCACGGTGAAGTGGTCGTTGAAGACGGTAATCTTCTCGATGAGTTTTTTGACCAGAGCCTCATCAAACTCTGTTATGTCGGTTTCCTGCTCGGAGATGAAGTCCTGCAGCTCCTTGATCCGGTTCATGGCTTCTTCCCGGTGGTGGCTGTCAAGCTCTGATTGTTCTTTCTGGTCACGGAGCCGGAAAATCTCATCAGCGATGGCATCGTAGTCCTGTTTATTGTTTGCCTTCTTGATGAGCTCCTTTTGCAGTTCCAAGAGCCTGCTCTGAATGCCGTCCGGTGAGAGGGTGTCAGCGTTGACCACAGCCTTGGCGATGTTCTGCTGTAAGGTTTTAAGAAACACGTCGCGTTCGGTGAGAAGCTGATTGAAGGCCTTGACCGTAATTTCCTGCAGCAGGAGCTCGTTCACCGTCCGATTGGTGCAGTTCTTTTCAGCCGAGGTCGGTTCCAGACGGCTGATGCAGCGCCAGACGATGGATTTGCAGCCGTGGTTGTTCCAGTGAACGCGCCGGTAAAGCTCACCGCAGTCACCGCAGAAAACCATCTGTGCAAAACAGTGATTGCAGGAGAAACTGCGCTTCTTGCCTGTCGGGCTGACGTGGACTACCCGGCGACGGACAAGCTCCGCCTGCACCTGCATGAAGAGGTCTTTTGGAATGATCGCTTCGTGATCGCCTTCGACGTAGTATTGAGGGACGGTGCCGTTGTTCTTGATCCGCTTTTTTGTTAAGAAGTCTGTGGTATAGGTCTTTTGAAGCAGCGCGTCACCCATATACTTCTCGTTCCGGAGAATTTTGTTGATGGTGCTGGTGTGCCATTTTTCTTTTCCTGCTCCGGTTAAAATGCCGTCAGCCATAAGACCGGCGGCAATCTTGTCCATGCTGGAGCCTTCGAGGTATTCCCGGTAGATGCGTTTTACGATTTCTGCCTGTTCCGGATCGATGACGAGGTTGCCGTTTTCATCCTTGGTGTATCCGAGGAAGCGGTTGTGGTTAACCTGAACCTTGCCCTGCTGGTAGCGGTATTGAAGGCCGAGCTTGATGTTCTCGCTCATGGATTGGCTTTCCTGCTGGGCAAGGCTCGCCATGATCGTAAGGAGCACCTCGCCTTTGGCATCCAGCGTGTTTATGGACTCCTTCTCAAAATAGACTGGAATGTTCTTGTCCTTGAGCTGCCGGATATATTGGAGGCAGTCGAGGGTGTTTCGGGCAAATCGGCTGATGGATTTGGTGATGATCATGTCGATGTTTCCGGCCATGCACTCCTCGATCATGCGGTTGAACTCGTCACGCTTTTTGGTGTTGGTACCGGAGATGCCATCGTCCGCAAATATGCCTGCCAGCTCCCAGTCAGGATTTTTCTGGATGTACTCCGTGTAGTGCGTGACCTGCGCCTCGTAGCTTGTTTCCTGTTCTTCAGAATCCGTACTGACGCGGCAGTAGGCTGCAACACGGAGCTTTTTCTGTTCAGATTGCTTTACTGTGTTCCCGACCTGCCTTTTGGCCGGGATGACCATAACATTTCCCATTAGATCGCCTCGCTCTCAATGAGGCTGTACAGGTATTCTGCCTGTAGCCTCGGATCTTCATAGTGTTGCTCTGCCGCTGCCATGCGAAAGCCGGTAGGAGACGCTGCAGGCTTTGAGTTCTTTTTCCTGTTCAGCCTGCCAAGTTTCCCGGCGCGTTCCAGACGGATGGCAGCAGCTTTATCGTAGGTTTCCTGATCGATGATGGCCGGGTAAAAATCGTCTCCGAGGTAGTGTCTGTTTTCCATCAGACGCTTTGCTGTGCCGTGGTAGGTTTCAATGCCAGCAGCGGCAGCAGCCTTGGCCAGAGCCATCCCGGAGATGTAATTCTTATAGAGCTTCCGTATTTTATTGGCTTCATCCTCTTTAATCGTGGCGCGGCCGTTTTCAATGCTGTAGCCGTAGGGTGTATGTCCCATGTTTTCACATCCTTTCCCGAAGCGTCAGACCGCATTTCAATTCAAAGCACACTTCATTTCTGGAGCGCACAATGATGCGGTTCACATATTCTTTAAACAGGGCATCATCGAATTCCTGAAGTATTCCACCTTTTTCTGTAAAGTGCAGAAGCGTTGTGGCTGCAGTAACCTTTGTTACATCTCCGGAAACGGCGTTTTTCAAGGCGTTAATCTCATCCCGGCAACTGTCCGCCTGCGAAAGCAGCTCGTTCGTTTCCTTGTTAAAAAGGATCGGGTCGATGATGCCCTGTGTCATGAGCTTTGTCAGCGTCTCGCGCTTTTCTGTGTTTTGCGCCAACAGGGTCTGTATTTCCTGAATGCGCCGAAGCGAGTCATCAGACGAAGTGTTTTTCAATGCGTCCACATATGGTTTTAGGATGATCCTGTGCGCGTAGACCAGCTTGTTCATCATGGTGACGAAAGCCTGCTTCAGATCATCGTCTTTTACAAAAAGCATGTGGCATTTATCTTTATCCTTGATGTGGGTACTGCAGCACCATGCGGTGTATTTGTATCCGGTGCAGCTGTGTATCCGGCGCTTAAAGGTATCGCCGCACTCGCCGCAGATGATCTTCCCGGAGAAGGTGTAGCGATTCTGGTATTTGTCGCTCCCTTTGACGACACCTTTTTCCGTTGCCCGCTGGTGAATAAAAGCGTGAGCAGCTTCAAAGTCCTCCCGGCTGATGATTGCCTCGTGATGATCCTTGACCATGTACTGTGTCTGCTCGCCGTGATTGTTGTGCCGGACAAAGCGTGAATCCGAGTACGTTTTCTGGAAAAGGCAGTCGCCGACATACTTCTCATTGGAGAGCATCCCACGAATGGTTGTGGCTGTCCAGCGTCCGTTTCGCTTGGTAGGAATGCCGCGCCGGTTCAGGTCATCCGCGATGGCGTGGGTGCCTTTGCCGGAGAGCAGCGCTGCGAAGATTTCTTTTACCACAGCCGCCTGCTCCGGATTAATTACCATCTGCTCGCCATCCCAATCGTAGCCGTAGGGTGGGTAGCTGACTTTATAGGTGCCGCTCTCAAAGCGTTTCTGGATTGACCACTTGCTGTTTTCTGATATGGAAACAGACTCGCCTTCGGCCATGCTGGAGAGAATTGCCAGAAACAGCTCGCTCTCCATTGAGCCGGTGTTGATATTTTCCTTCTCGAAATAAATCGGAATGTGCAGGGCGAGCAGTTTTCTTACCAGTTCTAAGCAGTCCGTTGTGTTCCGGCTGAAGCGGCTGATGGATTTTGTGATAACAAAATCCACTTTACCGGCCTTGCAGTCGTCAATGAGTCGTAGGAGCTCCGGGCGCTTGTCCTTCTTGGTGCCAGTAATGCCTTCGTCGTAATAGAGTCCAGCGAACTCCCAGTCATCACGGGATGTGATGTAATTTCCGTAGTGGGTTTTCTGTGCATCAAGGCTCTCAAGCTGGGCATCAGAATCCGTAGAGACGCGGCAGTAGGCGGCTACCCTGATCTTCTTGAGTTTAACTTTCGAGCTCGCTGTTTCCGCGATTTTCGTGACTTTTTTCAAGGGAAGTCCCTCCTTTCCGTACGTCTATACATCACTCTAAAGCGACTACATATCAAGGGATTTTCGGCATTATTTCCGCGAACAAGGGGGAGAAAGTTTCCCGATTGATGGCGGTTAATTTGTTGAATTCAGCCACAGAAATGAGGCCGTCATCGAGCATCTTCTTTGCGATTGTCTGCGCTCTGCGGTAGTCCAGATCGCCCTGAATCCGCTCTTGCGTGAAATATCCAGATTGAACATTTGTGATTTCGTCTGTCATAACATATCCACCTCCAGTTTCCACTGGAGATGAACTGCCTTTTTGAGCGGAGGAAAATAAAAAAAAGCCTGCGGGTATTCCGAAGAACACTCGCAGGCATAGTAGATTGGATATTCAGTTATTTCACTCTGATCTTCCAGCCGGTCAGAATGAGGTTGACGTTTTTTATGAGCGTCGGGTTGAGATTCTGGATCGCCGAAACCGTGGTGCCGTATTTCTTGGCAATTCCAGAGAGGGTATCTCCGCTTTTTACAGTGTAATAAACAGGAGTAGATTCCTGCTTTTTCACCAGAGCATTGACCTTTGCCTGCACGGCAGAATAATCATACCCGGCAGCGGTGAGGCGTTCTTTGCGGTCAGTTCCGTTTCCCCATTTGCCGTCCAGCACCTCCTGCGCCAGCTCATCTACGGTCTTTGCCGGAGTGACCGGAGCAGGAGTGGCAGGCTTGCTGTCATCGGACACAGCCTTTGTAAAGCCGTTGAAGCCGCCGTTCTGGATAATGGCAGGATAATCCACATAGGCGTAGTCCATATCCACATTACCACTGATGCCGTCAACAGAACCCTTGGAAGAATACTGCCATATGCCGTAGTCGCCCTTATAGGAGCATTTGCTGGCATACTGCGCTACCCAGTGAGCGTAGGGCGTGAGTTTCGTGTCATCCATGCGCTCCTTGAAACCGGAAACAGCGGAGCCATAGATCCCGACGAAGTAACCGGCATCTTCCATAGTTTCACAGAAAGCAATGGTGGCCTCAGTGATTCCGGCTTTGGCAGAAGCGGGCTGCGCCTCGTTATCCATATAGACCGGGTATTCCAGCTGCTTGCCCTTCAGGATTTGCAGGAAGCGCTCAGCGTCTGCTTTTCCGGCGGCAGCAGTCACGCAGTCCTTTCCGACAAAGTAATAAGCACCGATTGGGATACCGGCAGCCTTCGCGCCTTTGTAATTTGCTTCCCATTTGCTGTCCGTATAAAAACCGGCATCGGAGCCGCCAGCTTTGATGATGGCAAACTCGATAGCGGCCTTTTTGACCTTATTCCAGTCAATGGTTCCCTGCCAATGACTGACGTCTATTCCTTTTCTCGTCATATTATTTTTCCTCCTCATCGTGACGGTCGTGGAGCTGCTCCAAGACCTCCTTTAATTTCTCCGGTACCGGCAGGCCGAGATGTGCTGCGTTCTCCGTCAGTGACAGGCCTTCATTGGACAGGTAGAAGAAGATGATCGCCGTGCGGAGCACTCCCGGATGGCCGAGTACCTGAACATCAATGACGTTTCCGATGCCTACCAGCAGGAAGATCAGCACCTTGCGGCAGATTCCCTTAAAGCCGACCTCGCTTGAGAGCTTTTTGTCTACGATGGCACATATGATGCCGGTAAGGTAGTCGCAGGTCACAAAGATCACCAGAGCAATCAAGAGTCCGTCACAGCCGCCAAGGAAATAGCCAAGCCATCCTCCGACAGCGGCAAATACCAGTTGGATCGTGTTCCAGAATTCTTTCATGAGAAAATCCCTCCTTTGTGCAAAATAAAAGCCGCCTGCATTTTGCAGACAGCCTCGTGAACTGTATCCGTGTATAAAGTTATATCTGTTTTGGCAGCGCTTCCCAGAGCCGCATATCTTCCTGCCCCAGCGACCACATGGCAAAGCCTCTCACTCCCCAGCGGTAGGCCGCTTCGTTTGCCCAGTAAACGAGCGAGTCCACATCCTGATAGTAGAGGATGGAAAAGCCGTCTGCGTCTCCGAGAAAGAGCCTTGCTATCCAGATGTCGATATCCTTTGGCGTGATGGTCACCGTATAATCGTTCCCACAGGTCAGGGCAAGCTCATGGGAGTGGTAGAATTCATAATCCAGCGAAATACTCTCGCTGCGAGTCGCATCCTCCTCGATATCCGAGGTCAACGTAAACACCTGAAATTCCGTATCCCACGTGGCGTTCGACCGGCTGATCCTGCCATACTGCGTAACTGTGCCGTCCGGGAAGGTAACATCAAAGCGTTCGTATGGCTCGTAAGTCCACGCATCGCCAAGGCGGAGCAGCTCGCAGACCGTCCGGTTATCTGATCGGTATCCGGCATAGCCTCCGGAAAAGCCGCTGACCGTAGCAGTGAAGCGAAGCGTATAGGAAGATCCGGAATAGACACGCACCTTGTTTCCACGGATACGCATCTCGACTGTGTACATGGATGGATTGGTACGAAGGTCGGCGTTTGCTGTCCGCTCTATGGTCTGGCTGTAGCTGCCAAGGAGCGTGCTGCCGTTATAAAGCTCCACAGCCTGAGAATCATAATTCAGGCAGCAGAACAGATCCCCGCAGAATACTCCGGCCTTGGCACTTCCTGTCGCAGGAAAGGCCAGCCTTGCCCGCAGGTGAATATCGGAAAAACCATCGTATTGCCATGCGAGCTTTCCGGAGCCGTCAAGCTGGGAGTAAACGCGGCTTTCGGAATATTCATCTTCGCGCCATACAGTCCAAGAGCCTGAAAGCGTCGTCCAGTAGTTTGTTTGCAGCACACCGTAGTCCCGGAAATCCTCATACCAGATGAGGGCAGAGTCTGGCTTTCGCCTCAGCATTTCGCAGGTGAGCTTGAAAGCTCTGTCCGGCTGACACTCGTTGCCGTCCACGTCGATAAAGTGGCGTGGAGAGAGCGTAAAGGTCGCAGTGCCTGCAGAGGGAGCCTCCGAAAAGCTGCTGCAAACACGGTAGCCGTAAAACTGTACGCCTTTTACATCAACGGATATCACGATGGTGTGCGTTCCGGCAGATAGTGAAATGCTGCTGGCGAGCGTCGTCCAGAAGGTGCTTCTCCAATATGGCCACCAGAGCCTGCTTTCCGTAAAATGCGTCGTGTTGCCGTCAATCGAAACATAAATGCCGTTTTTATCCCAGAAGGGATAGCAGAGCCGGATGGCAATGTCGTAGGTTCCGGCGCTTGAAACGGAAAAGGTATATGTGGCAGAGCCAGCATCACCGAGAGTGGCCACGCCGTTTTCAAAGGATACAATGCCGGAGTAGGAGCTTGTCGTTCCATCCGCATCCACATAGATGGTGCCGAACTCAGCGTGTTGTTCTTTGCTGTAAGCCGTCAGATAATGCCGCCTGTTATAGGTTCCGTTCATCAGAGGATACTCATAGCTTGTGGCGTCTCTGCCTTCCATGAAGTCGTAGACCTGCGGAAGCGCCCAAGGTACCATATCGTAATCATCCCAGTATGCGAGGATCGGGATGAAGGGCTGCGGTGGGGCATCATCTGTAAAATTGTACTGCCCGGTCATCCAGTTCTTTGCCGCATAGTAGGTATTTGATGTGCCGCGATAGGTTTTACCGAGGTTTGCAGGAAGATCATAAATCTGCCAGTTCCAGCCGTATGCGGGAAGGCCGAAGAATATCTTCTCCGGATTCATGACCGTGACCGCGTAGTCGTAAATGCTCTCCAGCCAGTCCCTTGGAGAGACAGCGCCGGGAGCAGAACCTGCCCACGCCATGCCATAGCTCATGATGGCTGCCGTATCGCAGTAAGCGTTGAGGTCGCCGTAAACGCACCAGTTTTCACCTCCGACCGAGCCGTTGATGGAATTCATACCCGGCAGGCAGATATTCATGAGCTTGCTGCTGTCATAACCTTTTACTGTGTTATAGATATTCCGAAACATCGCCGTAGAAGCAGCGTGCGTGGAATATCCGTCGCCTTTCTCAAGGTCAATGTCGATGCCGTCGCACCACGGGTATTTTTCCATAATGCGGACGATCTCCGAAAGGAAAGTATCCTGAGCACCGTCTGTGTTATCCCGGAGAGCGGCAAAGATGCTGTTTGTGCCATCGTTGGATATCGTCAGGAGCCATTTGATGTGCGGCCATCGGTTGATGTAGGTCAGCATATTGGAAATGGCCACGCCGCTTTCCGTGATGATACCGGTGCGCGATACCTTAAAAGAAAAGAGACCTACCTGTGAGAGGCGGTCTCCATAGGCGGCAAGTGCCTGATACATTCTGGAATTGCCCATGAATGTCCAGACCATGCATTTGCGGCCTTTCAAATAATCATAGCTCACAGGGCATCACCTCCGTCCTGCATTTCCTGAAATTCCACATAGATTCGAGCCGACTTTTTATCCTCGACCGTGATTGGGTGCTTGCTGTCACCGGCAGCTGAGTATTGGAAAAAGCCGTCCTTGGCTGTTGCAGCGCCGTTCTTCAGGCACTCCCTCGTAGAAGCGAAAAGGTCAAATTCATCACCGGCGGCTGCAGCTGCTTTGAAAGTCGCCTTATGGGCACCTTCACCCAGCGCAAGCGAAATACTCCCGGCAGCCATCGTCTGAATCGGATAGACCTTGTAGTCAAGACCGGCAGCCGTGGAACCGAGATTGAAGATGACGCAGGTTGCAGCAGAGCGGACGATGCCGTTATAAAATCTCTTGCCTGCTTTCGCATCATCGCCATCATATTTTTCTAGAAGTTTTTCGGTATTGATGACAAAGCCTGTGACTTTATCGCCTTCCTGCAGCATCAGATCGGTAAACCAGACCGAACCGGTGCAATCTGTGATGGTGGGCTTTACCGTAATGTTTACGACGCGCTTAGCCTGCTTTTTTGTAATTGTCTCTGTAAAGCGTGTAAACTCCGGCATTTATCCATCCTCCGTCCATTGAATTTCTGATACATGTCCTACCCAGCCGGTCGCGATGGAGCCGCCCTGCAGGAGCATATCTGTGATATAGACTGTACCGGTGCAGTCTGTCACGCATACCCGTATGGTGATCTTCGTAACGCGGCCATACTGAGGAGAGATATCCTGTGCCACGTGTGTAAATGAAGCCATAGAAATCCCTCCTTCAGATCAGGTCTATAAATCGTGTTTCCGATGTTCCGTCCTCGTATTCAAATGTCACCTCAATGCCCACCTGTCCATTCGTACCTTTTGAGAGATTCTCGGAGGCAATCTGCGCCGAAAAGGTATAGCACTGCCGGTTGGCGGGCGTGATGGTCTGTGAAAGACTTTTTGTGGTATTCAGCGCACCTTCGCATTTGAAGGAAGCCGTGCCGGATACGCCATTATCTGCATCCACAGCAAATCCGGAGTTTTGCCAGTAGGTAAGGCCGGAATCTGCTCTGGAATTACGCAGGTGATTAAACGGCACCAGATCCTTCATTTCCTGACTGTCTATCAGATCGGTAGACTCCAGCGTATCGGCTGCGCTATCCCAGCGTGAGGAGGAATCGCCCAGCTCCCGGAGGGTAGTGGAAAGCTCCAGCACCGTATTCCAAGGCTCTTGCAGGTTGTATTCCCTACGGACGATTCTGGTCTTTACAGACAGGTTCAGGTCGTCATCCTTCACCATGACCGTATCGCCCAGCTCCCATGTTTCATGTTCATAGCCGGTTAACACCGACAGATCCATCGCCTTTAGTACATAGGAGATACGAGGAGATGCATAGTCCGCCAGACGCATGTTGGCATATTCCAGCATCTGATACGGATTGGTGAAGTTCGAACAATCCAGCGTAGCAATTCGTATTTCGGAAGTATAGGTCGTGTCCTGCACATACTCGTTGCCGCCATTGATCGAGGCAAAGGTCATGCCGTCCTTGCCATAGGCGTAAAGCTTTGTAATCAGGCTGGTTGTATCAACGACACGCTGAATGGACTTCATATTTTTCTTGTAGCAGAACAGCACGCCGGAATCCTCACCGGAGAAGGTCAGGAGCTTCACGATTCTGTTTGCGTTATCAAAAATCAGGTCGCCGCCGTGAATGTTCTGTACTGCCCGCAGGATCGCCAGCGCGTTTTTCTCAGAACAAGTCCAAGTACGCTTTGTGGAGACATTAACCGTGCCCACATCCCAGTCAGTTCCCTGAAGAGCATAAGCTATCGGCGCATCTGCCGTGTCCGCGTTAAAGGTAATCTCATCCTTTTTCACGGAGTAGGCAAGATCATAGAACGCCGCCTCCGCATAGACCGTGGTGATGGCCTTGCCACTTTCTTCCTTGTCGTCCGTAATCGTGCGGATGCGATAGGTGTCGCTGACAATACGCACGGCCTTTTCGTTATCGATATAGGCGCGTTTGCTGTCCTGAAACGGCAGCTTAAATTCCAGCTCATCCACGCCGTTGATCTCACTGGTCACGATGATGTCATAGGCGTTATCCAGCACAGCTTCCACATTCCCGTCTGAGTCCAGAATGACCGGTCTTGCATAGCCAAGTTTGGTATAGAGCGGCTTTGGATTATTGTACAGACTGATAGATATCAGCGTAGGCGTCCTTGCTGTATTTGTGGTAGAAAGCGTGACGCGATATTTGATGTATTTCTTTGCAGGAGATTCCAGCTCGCCGTTTGCACCGACAGCCTGCCACTCTGTCCAAGTGGAGAGGTCATCTGAGGTGGCCGTTTCCACAAGCGAGATAGAGGTCTCTCCCGGAGAGTAATCTGCTTTTACAGAAACTCTGCCGTTGCCAGTCACGCCACAGTCCTTTGCTGCAGTAATGAGCTGTCCGCTTGACGGATAGACAGAGTCTGTAGCTCGAAGCGTAACGACATCCGCTGTCGTCAAAGCGTCCACATCACCGGTCAGATCTGCACCGTTTGCGGAGAGCGATTCCAGAAAATATTCTTCAAGGTCATCGGCGGTTAGATCAGAATCACAGTCGAGGAACCAATCATCAAAGCCGCCTGCATACCAGTAGGAGTCTGCGTGCATTCCCCAGATGAGGTCAGCCACGCAGCTACGATTCAGCTCTCCGGTAAAGGTCAACACATTTGACTGCCAAATCGTGCCGGAGCTCTTATCGCCAAGGATATACTGTGCTGTCTTGGCATTAGGCTTGATCACACAGGCGATAAAATACCAGTAGCCGTTTAGCAAAGAGAATGATGGCGTTACCGATGTATCGAGGATCAGGGAACCGGAGGAGTTATACAGCATAATTCTCGGTTTTCCTCTGATCAGCGACAGATAGAAAATCGGCTGTCCAGAACCATAGCGGGTATTCAAGATCGGAGTATAGGTGTTGCCGACTGAATATGTCGTGGGCTTCATCCAGCCGCCGACCACGATGGTTTCACCGAGGCTTGAAAAGATGCTGCCGTCGTTTTCTACCTTCAGGTAGGTTTTCTCCGATGAAGGATTATTGATGTTCATCTGAAAATAGCGACCGAAATTGCCAGTTTTCATATCTGCGGTTGTTCCGCTCCAGTTATGAATATATGCCTTGCGATCCTTCCCGGAGGAATCCGCCAGATAATCATCTGCATCCGGTTCGGACTCGTTAAAACGCCAGAGACCGTCGGGAGCCCATGCAGCCGGGAACTCGCCGGTGAAGGCATCTTGGGTATTCAATATATTTTTAAGAGCCATGCAATATCACCTCCAGCGGCTTCTGGCTTGAATGTTCAGTTCCGTAAATGTTGTACTCGTACCGACCACAGCAATCACGATGGTATTATCTCCCGTATTTAAGACCGGGAAATTCAGCTCCGACAAAAGCGGGAGACCGTTTCGGAGGGTTTCTCCATTAGAATCAACTACTTTTGCCGTCATCAGATCGGAGTCAATAATCAATGTTTCTCCGGCGGCAAGCCGTCCAATGATCTGAAGCTCGCTGCCGTTTGTGGTTATGGAGATATACGAGTCCGTCCCGGAAGGAATTACACCCGTTAAGGAGTAGACCGGGTAGGACTCGATATTCCCAAGAGTGCGAGACGCGGTAAAGGTTCCGGTTTCCGCAAAATCAAAGGTCTCGTCTGATATGGCATAGCCATAAGGGTCTGGGCAGAAAAATTCCAGATCAAAGGTGCAGGAATTACGGACTGCCCGGTCAAAGGAGAATCCGGACGTAAGCCTTGCTTCATACACTCGTCCCGGTTCCTTGTCCAGAATGAGCTGGCAGAGGCCGTTGTCCGGATTCAGCCATTCGATAATATCGTCCTTTTTTGAAAGAAACTGCTCGTCTGTCTTTCCCGGAGGAATGAAGCAGGAAATCAGTATCTTTCGCTCAGATACCGTTTCTCCAAAATCAAATACACCGTGCCGTCCGGGCATGGTGATCGTGTTGTTTCTAAGATCCGGCATACGGTATTCGTTTGTAATTCTTGTCGCAAGTCCCATAGACTGGGAGGTTGTTCCGTTAAATGAAAATCCCATGTTACACCAGTCCTTTCGCCCTGCGTCCGGCAGTCAGAAGAGTATTGAGCTGCTGAGAAATCTTCCGGATATCGTCGTCGCTTCTGACACTCATTTCCTCGATATTGATGAGAGGCTGGTCGCCTGAAACACTGAGGGTAGCGCCGCTTACTGCATCCTGAATCATGGAGCGCAGCGAGCTCACACCGACCACAGCTTCATCACCGGCCTCACCGCCGCCAAGAAGTGTGCCTCCGCTCTGGCCGAAGATGGTCGCATCCTTTAAGATCATGCCGCCGGACATCGCCTTCTTATACCAATCCACAGAAAAGTGCGGTATGGATGGCGGGTTCAGCGAAAAGCTGCCTGTGATGGAGAAGTGCGGCAGCTTGATCTTCGGCAGGCTCCAGCTGAAATTGAATACGTTCTTTAGCTTGTTTACGATGCCGGATACCGTGCTCCAGATGGTATTGAACACATTCGATATGGTACTCTTGATCCCATTTACGATATTGGACACCGTGCTCTTGATCGCATTGAAGCCGTTACTGATGCCGGACTTCATGGTATTCACCACATTCATGACCGCGCTCTTTATACCGTTCCAAACGGAAGTGGCTACGCTCTTTACGGCATTGAAAATCGTAGAGGTCGTAGTCTTGATGGCATTCCATGCGGTGGTGATGACCGTCTTTATGGCGTTCACGACAGTTTCAACAGCTGTTTTTATCGCGTTCCAAACAGTAGTAACCACGGTCTTTATCACGTTCAGGACGGTTTCGATGATCGTCTTGTAGATATTGAAATAGGTGGTCACTACAGTTTTGATTGCATTGAAAATGGTTTCAAAAAAGCTCTTGATGCCATTCCAGATCGTAGAGATAACCGTCTTTATGGCATTCATCACGGTTTCAACCGTAGTTTTTATCGTATTCCAAGCTGTGGTAAGAAAACTGCTGATTGCATTTGCCACAGTGGTGAAGGTGTTCTTTATTGCCTCCCATATACTGACGAAGAAGTCCTTGATCGCCGTCCATACAGTAATGGCAATCTCCTTGACCTTTTCCCAGAGGTTGATCCAGAATTCTCTGAAGCCTTCGCAGTTGTTCCACAGGTAGATAAACGCAGCTACCAGCAGGCCGATGGCCGTAATGATCAGGCCTATCGGATTTGCCGCCATGACAGCATTCAGACCAGCCATCGCCGTCTTTACTCCAGCCATAGCAGTGGTAACAGTAGGAATAATTGTCATAATCGTCCCAACAGCGGATATAACTTTGCCGACGATTACAAGTACCGGCCCGATTGCAGCAGCCACGAGTGCAATTTTTACGATCATCTGCTGCATAGGCTCTCCGAGGTTGTTCCACCATTCGGCGAGGGATTTCAGCTTGTCAGAGAGCTCTTTAAGGACAGGAGCGAGAACTGACATCAGGGAGTTGCCGACCTCCGCACCGGTTTCCTTCAGAGAGTTCATGGTCATCTGAAACTGGTCAATCGGGTCGAGTGTCTCATTGAAGGTATTCTCGACACTGCCTTCAAAATCTCCGAGGAAGCCGGAGAAATCCGACAGGTTGAGCTTTCCGGTCTGCACGGCATTATAAATGGAGGCACCGGCCTTACTTCCGAAGAGGTCATAGGCCGCCTGCAGCTTTTCTGCATCGCTTCCGCTTCCCTGCATGGTAGTGGAGAATTCCGCAAGTGCCTGATCCAGCGTTTTGCCGTCTGCCGTTGCATTCTTCATGGCTGTCTTTAAGCCCATCATGGCGGCAGATGTATCAAGGCCGGACATTTCCACCATGCCCATAAAGCCAGCGGCCTGCTGGGCAGTGAGTCCCATTTCCTTCAGCTGCGCGGCATTGGAGGAGAGGGCATTTGCCAGCGTGTCCATATCAATGCCGGTGGCCTGACCGGTAGCGTTTAAGGCATCCAGAAGATTATCTGCCTCGGAAGCGTCCATGCCGAAGGCGTTCATGACGGAGGATACATTGTCGATTGATGTCGAAACATCGGTATCATTGAGCTGGGCAAACTTGATGAATTTTGCCGAGAGGTCATCCAGCGCCTGCCCGGTCAGGCCGAAACGGGTGTTGACCTCGCCGACAGCAGCACCGGCAGTTTCGAAGTCCGTCGGTATCTCCGTGGCGAGGTCTTTTACGATCTGGCACATATCCTCCAGCTCATCGCCGGTAGCACCAGTTTTCTGTGCAACGATGTCGAGACCAGCATCCACCTCGTTAAAGGCAGCAATGGAGGCAGCGCCGATGGCGACAATGGGAGCCGTTACATGCGTAGACAGGCTCGTGCCGACATCCGATATTTTCCCGCCGACCTCCTGCAGTTTAGAGCCGGTCGCCCGGAGTGTTGCCGTGATAGAAGTATCTGTTTCCCGACATTGCTGTTCGAGGTTTTTGAGCTCGTTTTCGGTCTCTATGATCTCACGCTGCCATGCATCATATTGCTGCTGGGTGACGGTACCGTTTTTTAGTCCAGCATCCATCTGGTCTTGCACGGACTTCAGCTGTGTGAGCTTTTCCTTCGTTTCGGAGACTGCCTGTTGTAGGAGCTTCTGTTTCTGTTCGAGCAGCGTGGTATTTGTCGGGTCGAGCTTCAGGAGCTTGTTGACATCCTTCAGCTGCGACTGTGTTGATTTGATTTCCTTGTTTACACCGGATAGGGCTTTGGAAAGGCCGGTCGTATCGCCGCCGATTTCCACGGTTATGCCTTTTATTCTGTCAGCCATGCGATGACCTCCTTCCTGTTAAAATCGATCCATCTGCTCCTGTGTCGCGAGCGCAGGATAGTTGTAATCGTCGTTGCTCATTTCTGCGTACATGTCATTGACAGTCCCGATGGTGAGCAGGTCAAGCTCCGAGATGGAAAGCCCGATCTGCACGCACCGGAGTAAAAAGAGCGGGGTTGTCATTTCCCGCTCTGTCGGATGATGTTTTTTTTAGACTCCACCTGCTGTTCCACATTCAGTCCCCACAGCTCGATGATCTGCGGCAGGATTTCATAGATGGAGAAAGTGTTGAACTGGTCGAGCCAGTCCTCCGGAGTATCCGGGACATCAGGATTCTGATGCTTTGCCATCAGCCATGCGATGTTCTCAAAAAGCTCCAGACTGAAAGTGTCCAGATTGGAGCTTTCTGCGTCGCTTTCATCGATGCCTTTCTGCAGCTCGTTTAAATCCTTGTAAATATCCCTGTGGAACTTATTTCTGTAAAGGCGAGGAATGGCGGCAGAAGCGCGGAACTGCACCTCCTTGCCGTCAACCTCGATTGTTTTTGTTACTGCCATATTGCGTCTCCTTACTCACCGTTACTTACCGATGCACTCGGCTCATATACAGCGTTGTACCATGCGTCGTAAACAGCGCTTGTTGTGTTCGTGCCGGTTTTGACCTTCACAATGCCGGAAGGGAGCGGAGAAGCCGTAATGGAGAGCGTCTCTGTCTGCACCTCAGTAGAGTCCTCCTTGGTGCTGCCGGTGACGGAAGGGCGGGTCGCGCTGCAGTAATACATGCAGTGACGTATCTTTCTCTGATCGCCGGAGAACTCGAAAAGCAGAGCAAAATGCTCCGGCTCCACGTCCTTGTTCTCCACAATGACACCGTTGGCATCTTCGGTCTCGTGCATGACGTCCGTGAGAAAGCTCTCCGGAATCAGCGCCAGCTCAAAGTCGCCGGAATAACCGTTGTTGTTTGAAACCATGTAATATACGGAGTCGTCCGCATAAAACGGATCATTATCTCCCTCAGCATCCAGCGAAAGGGATACGGCACCGGGCATTGCTACAGGCGTGCCAAAGGTAACAGTACCGTCAGCGGCAAGCGTAGCAATTGCGTAGTGGCAGTTTTTAAGGCCGAACTTGACCTTGTTACTCGTGTTAGACATAGTTTTTAACCTCCTATAATCTGTGTTTGATATAAGACCTCGTACAGCTTCTCCGACTCGATCCATACCTCAGATTTCTCATAAGGCAGGTCGTGGGCGATTAAGATGTCCTCGATCTGGGTTTCTGTTTCCGGGTCTTTTACGTCCGTGTATAATTCGATGTTCAGCTCATCAATTTTCTTGAACACCGTGTCATCCGCGAACATATTGTCAGAGCCCGGATATAGAAAAACGAGGAAGGGCGGGTCTGGTGACTCGCCTTCGGCAAAGTGGTCGTAGGCAAGCGGCAGACCGGCTTCCTCTAACATGGTGATTACATCGTCGTATGTCATGATCCACCTCCCAGTTTCTGCTTGATGGTATTGACGAGCTTTTCGTTTCCGCGCTCCTCGGCTGAGGCGATATGAGGCTGCGCCGTAACACGTCCGCCGCCACGTTTCACATGCCCGTGCTCCAGAAGGTGTGCCAGCTGATAGCGGTTTTTCGAATGCACCACGAGGCCAATGCTCTGTGAATCCTCATGCATATTCTTGACCGACCAGCTTTTCTTGTATTTGCCGGTATCGACCGGAGCGCCAGTCTGAATATCCTTGCGGACGGAAGCGGCAGTCTCTTTCACTGCAGCCTTCAGGTCATCTGTAGCGAGCTTTGAATATTTTTCGAGTTCCTCCATAATGGCGTCGCCCATCTCGCTTATTGATACATTTCTACTCATGCGTTCTTCTCCAGCTTGCAGTTGAATTTCAGGCTGTTATGCTTATAGCCCATCGGATTCACATAGGTGATGTTGTAGGTGCGGCCTTCCGCGATGATCCGGTATTTTGTCGATTCCACATCCGCAAGCTCAGAGCAGTGGCGGCAGGTGAAGTCCAGCGATTCCTCCGGATTGATGACTACACCGGAAGATTCGGAACCGGAGCTCGTGCCGACAGTCGCCCAGCAGGAAAAATAATCCGCCCAGCCGGTTTTGTGGTTTCCGTATTTGTCGACGATGACCGTATTTTTCTGGAAGGTGACTCGCACCCTCATAGCTGCTATATTCATGAAAACGCTCCTTCCCGTATTGCAAAAAGAAGAGAGCGCAGTGTCATGGTAAGAGCATGGTGGTCGGCTTCCTCCCTGTGCTCAAAGAGATAGGCACAGGTATAGAGGATAGCGACCTTCATGGTTTCACGGATTGCAGACAGCTCCGCCTCGGTATATTCATCAGAAGAAGCGGCATCGGAGTCGATCACTTCCCACTGATTATCCGTAAGTCTTGCAATATCAATACATAAGCGAATTGCGGAGGCCAAGAGGATACCGACCGTGGCATCCTCATCCGACGAATCTACGCGCAGATAGGCCTTCGCATCTTCAGTTGAAATCAAAGCCACGGTCGTTCACCTCCCTGTCTTAAGAACCGGAAGTTGCCTTCATGTCGAGAATCTTGATGCCTTCGGAAAGGATCAGCTTGCCGTCAACACGCTCCGTGCAGGTAAAGCCGACCTGACCGTTGGTAGCGTAAAGCTCGTTGAGACGCTTGATCGTGCGACCGGCTCTATCAGCGATCCAGTAGCAGGAGAAGTCGCCGAATGCGATGGCTCTTGCGCCTGCGGCCATTGTAGGTACCTTCGGAGAGGTGTAGAGCGGATAGCCAAGCAGTCTGTCGGGCTCTCCGGCAGTAAGTGCAGGCTGCCATACATAGACGCCGTTCAGATCCTTGAGCTTTCTGATAGCTGCGACAGTGGCATCGTTCATGAGGAACTTCGCCTTGCTGCGATAAGGAGCCTTGAGAGAGTACACAAGGCTGATCAGCTCATCGGCGGTAATTGCCGTAGCGGAAGCTGCGGTAACGCCGGAAGGAGCACCACCAGCGGCAGAAGGGATGAACAGGCCAGTAGGTCTGTCGATAGCCGTCTGGCCGGTCTGCACAGCACCGTTGATGAAGGCATCCTCTTCAGCTTCACCGAAGGCGCGACCGAATTCCTCAGAGATGTAGCCCTCAATATCAAAGAAGCTGTCGGAAAGCAGCTCGTCGGACACCTTGATGAGGTCAGTCAGCTTGAAAGCGTCAATGCTGGTCTGAGCGAAGGTCGGATTGCTCTCGGTGTAGGCACCGTTCTCGGCAGTCCACGCCGCCTGCGTGTGGCCATTTGCCACAGGGATCTTGCGTTCGTTCTGTGTGGTAATGACCTTGTAGCCGATAGTACGCATGATGTTGTTTTCATTAAGCGCCTGAACAAGGGTGTGCTCGAATTCAATCGGAACAAGGTATCCGCCGTTTGCATCGGTTCCTTCCTCAAGTACATCGCGGATTGCAGGATTGCCGGGATGACGGATGTTGTCCCAGAAGGCCTTCTTGTAGGCTGCAGAAGCTCTGCCGGGCTTATCCTCCGGTTCATCCTTTACACCGGGCTTTCCGGTGAGCGGAGTAGAAGTCGGTGCACTCATCATCTTGTCGATCTGCTCCTGACGCTGCAGGCGCTCGATATCCTTGGTGAGGTCGGTGACTTCCTTTTCCATCTTGTCGTAGGTTGCGGCATCCTCCGCAGAAACCATGCCGCCGTTCTGAGAGTGGCTATTAAGAAACGCCTTAGCGGCCTCCCATGCCTTCGCTCTCTTGTCCATGAGTTCCATAATCTGAGTCATAGTAAAATTCCTCCTTTAATGTGCGAGAAGCGAAAGGCGCTTCTCAAGATCGGTTACTGGTACCATGTGTTTATTTGCTTCCGGCTTCTTCTTAGGAATCAGTCGGGAAAGCAGCGAATCAGTGACAGCCTTGCGGGAGAAAAGCATCTCCGCGTCAGCCGTATCCTCCGGGACAGATTTCTCACCATCCCTGAACAGAATCTCGTCAGCAAAGCCGAGCTTCACGGCCTCCTTGGCGTTCATCCATGTCTCAGCATCCATGAGCTGTGAAATCTTGTGGCGGGAAAGCCCGGACTTGATTTCGTAGGCATTCATAATGGATTCCTTGACTTCGTTTAACATGTCGATGGCTTTCTGCATTTCCTCGGTATCACCGATGGCGATGGTCGCAGGGTTGTGTACCATCATCATGGCCACGGGGCTCATGCAGACCTTTGTTCCGGCCATAGCAATAACAGATGCCGCCGAAGCAGCAAGAGCGTCAATCTTGACCGTCACATCATGCGGGTAATCCATCAGCATGTTGTAGATCTGCGCAGCAGCAAAAACATCACCGCCCGGAGAGTTGATCCAGAGGGTGATGTTTCCATCGCCTGCATGCAGTTCATCACTAAATAGCTTGGGTGTTACTTCGTCGCCGAACCATGTCTCATCGGAAATTTCCCCGTCGAGGTAGAGTGTTCGGTCGGAGCCAAAACTGTCCGGCTCCTCGTTTCGCACCCAGTTCCAAAACTTTCTGGTCATAGTGCCTCCTTCTTTCTGAACCGGGTGCGCCCGTCTTCGGGTTCCGGTTCGGTTTGTGTTTCCTTCGTTTCATCAGCTTCCTCCTGCGTCTGTGCCGAGACCGCAAAAATGCCTGCGTCCTTGAGCTTGGTCATATTGCCATTGATCAGGTACAGGTCGCCGCCTTCCTCCTCCGGAATACGGTCGAGGTTTTCAAGCTCCCTAATATCGTTAGCGGACATCCAGCCATTCTGACGTCCGACCGCATAACCGTTCATGCGGCTCTGGTAGTCGCCTCTGAGAAGCCCGTCCACATTGAACTTAAAGAAGTATTCCTTCTTTTCATCCAGAGAGAGCAGGGCTCTCTGCATGGACTGTTCCCAGCGGCATACCCACGGGTCGAGCGTGTATTTTACGAATTCCAGCGACTGTTGCTCGATATTTGAGAAGCTCGATTTCTCAAGGTCGCCGATCATGTGAGGCGGGATGCGGAAGATACGTGCGATCTCATTGATCTGGAACTTCCTTGTCTCCAAAAACTGCGCCTGTTCCGGTGAGATGGAGATAGGCGTATATTTCATACCTTCCTCCAGCACGGCTACCTTGTTAGCATTAGAGCTGCCGCCGAAGGCAGAGTTCCAGCTTTCTCTAACACGCTCCGGATCTTTAACCACACCGGGATGCTCCAAGATGCCGCCGGGAGTCGCACCGTTTGCAAAAAACTTAGCTCCGTATTCTTCGCAGGCTATTGCCATGCCGATGGCATTCTTAGCCATTGCAATCGGGCTGTAGCCCACAAGACCGTCAAAGCCAAGGCCGGGAACATGCAGTACGTCGGACGGCTGGAGCCTCACACGACTGCCGTTCATCGTGTGCGCTTCGTCCTGCGATGTTTGGTATTCGTAATAAAGCTCTCCGTTTTCATCACGGTTGACCGTCATACGATTTGGCATCAAAGGATAGAGCGCGACCACTTCACCTTTGCCGTTCCGAATGATCTGCGCGTAGGCGTTTCCCCACAGGAGTAGATGCGTCATCAATGTTTCCCGGAATACAAAGGATGTCATTTCCGGATTTGGCTCATCGTGAAGCAGGAAGTATAGCGGATGATTTATCGCTTTTTCCTTGCTGCCGCCTTCGCCGTATCGATAGAGGTGTATCGGCAGGCCTGCAATTGCCTCGGACAGAATCCTCACGCAGGAGTAGACCGCCGTCATCTGCATGGCGGAGCGCTCCGTTACAGCCTTGCCGGAGGTCGTCCCGCCGAAGAAGAAGCGGTAGGAGCTTCCGGTTGTTGAATTGGTAGGCTTATCTCTTGAACGAAACAGTCCTGAAAATATGCTCATATTGATCACCTGCCTTTCAGATAAATAAAATGCCTCTGTCGTCATAGACAGAAGCACCGTTGTCATTGCCGCAGCGGATCGCACGGTCAAGCGCCATGATGGTGGCGATGGCTCCGTCGATCTTCTCTGTAGATTTTTCCTTGTCAGCCTTGATATTTCCGGCTGGGTCAGTACGGATGAAGATGTTATCCATATTCCAGCGGAGAACAGGATGACCGCCGTGGGCGAGCTTTTGCTCAAGTGTCAGCTTCATGAGCTCCTTTGTGGGAGGACTCATATCCTTAAAGCCCTGTCCGAAGGGCACGACTGTAAAGCCCATGTTCTCCAAGTTCTGAACCATCTGGACTGCTCCCCAGCGGTCGAATGCGATCTCACGGATATTGAAGTGCTCGCCGAGGCGTTCGATGAATTTCTCGATATAACCATAATGGATGACGTTGCCTTCGGTAGTCTGCAGCACGCCTTCCTTCTCCCAAGTATCGTAGGGCACATGATCGCGTCTAACGCGAAGATCCAGCGTATCCTCTGGCACCCAGAAGTACGGGAGGATCACATACTTGTCGTCTTCATCCCGTGGCGGGAATACCAGCACAAAAGATGTAATATCCGTAGTGGAGGACAGGTCAAGACCGCCATAGCAGACACGGCCTTCGAGGTCATCCTCATTGACTGGAAAGGCACAGGCGTCCCATTTATCCATTGGCATCCAGCGGACAGCCTGCTTTACCCATTGATTAAGGCGCAGCTGCCTGAAGGAATTCTCTTCACCGGGGTTTTGCTTTGCCGATTCGCAGGCCGCTTCCACCTTGTCAATGCCGACCGTGATACCGAGAGAGGGGTTTGCCTTTTTCCACACTTCCGGATCAGTCCAGTCCTCGTCAGGTTCCGCACCGTAAATGACCGGATAGAAGGTTGGATCGACCTTCCTGCCGTCGAGGATGTCCTGCGCTTTCTGGTGGACTTCATAGCAGATGGTGTTTGTATCATTTCCGGCTGTGGTAATCAGGAAATACAGCGGCTGCATTCTGGCATCGCCGGAGCCCTTTGTCATTACATCAAAGAGTTTCCGGTTCGGTTGGGTGTGCAGCTCATCGAATACCACGCCGTGGATATTAAAGCCGTGCTTACTGTAGGCCTCAGCGGAGAGCACCTGATAGAGGCTGTTGGTAGGCTCATAGATGATCCGTTTCTGGGAGGCCAGTATTTTGACGCGCCGATTAAGCGCCGGGCACATCCTTACCATATCCGCAGCAACATCAAAAACGATGGTGGCCTGCTGTCTATCGGCAGCGCAGCCGTAGACTTCGGCGCGTTCCTCACCGTCACCGCAGCAAAGAAGCAGGGCGACCGCGGCAGCCAGCTCTGACTTTCCCATCTTCTTTGGAATTTCGATGTAGGCCGTATTGAACTGACGGTAACCGTTCGGCTTCAGGACACCGAACAGGTCGCGGATGATTCGTTCCTGCCAGTCGATGAGCTCGAAGGGTTTTCCTGCCCATGTGCCTTTGGTGTGGGTGAGCTGCTCGATGAACATCACAGCGAAGTCCGCCATCTGCTTGCTGTAGTGAGAAGTCTCTGCCATGAAGCGGGTCGGCTTATAGTTTTTCAGTTTTCGCATTGGCACGATGGCCGCCTCCTTTCAGGGCAAAATAAAAGACCGCCATAGCGATCCGGTATCAGTACGAGAGAAAGAGCCTTCTGGCTCAGTCTCCCGGAATATTCATATTCAGGGTTTTAATGCTTAGTTGTGGTTCTCCAGCAGGATGCAAAGCGCCATCTCTGCTTCCTTACAGGTGGGATGAATGTCCCAGCCTCTGTCGTAGTTGCAAACGGTCTCGCCGTCAATCTTGATCATGAGCTTGCTGATCCTGCCGCCGTTGATGCCGTAGGTCTCGCTTGGCTCATCGTAGTGCTTTACCCAGTAGTGACACTTGGTGTATTTTTCCTTGTCCTTGGCATCCGGGATGCCAATAACTCCTTCGCTCCACATTTCCTTACGCCTCCTTTACCGTCATCTTGAAGGCCGGGATGAGGGCGTGTTCGTCGCTTCCGAAGTGGGTGTAGCGCTCCTTGACCTTTACAATTCCGTCCAGTGTGCAGCCGAGCTCCTCAAACTTTGCAATGGTCTCGATAAGGCTTGAGAATGTGGAGCTGATGGTGAATTCCTTTACTCCGAGCCTCTGGCAATCTGCAAGGATCGCTTCGATGTCGTAATCCCAGATGACTTCGGCGAAGTTCGGCAGGTCGTTTCCGGCTTCCTTACTGTAAAGGTAGGCCTGTCCCAGTGTCCGCTGGCATCCGATCTCTTCCCAGCGCATTCCGGGCTTCGCGTTTTCTATGGCTTCGATTGTGTACTTCATGGTGGTTCCTCCTTGTGGTTGTTTTCCCTTTTGGTATGTACATATATCACTCTGAACGCCTGTAATAGCAAGCTATTTATCGAAATATATGTGACAATCCTGCGGGAACATTTGAGGCCTAATTGTGTAGTTTATGCCTCGCCGGACATGATGAATTTCACGTATTCAGACCGGTGATCCTCAAGGTATAAAACCAGCTCGTAGAAGTCTCTCTCATAGGCCAGCCGCTGCACCGTGTTCACATCGAACATATTTGTAAGGCCGGTATCCCGTATGGCGAGGATCTGCTCCTTTACCTTTTCATCCATATCAGTCCACCACCTTCCGCACACGGTCGATGCCGTAGATGACATTCAGGCCGGAGCCGTTGTCCCAGTTCACCATGAGGCTGCCGGTATCGTCGACTCCCGTAACGGTTCCCTTGGTGCCGATAGGCGGAGCCTGCACATCGTCCATCTGGAGAAGTTCCACGCGGGTGCCTGCCGGGTAGTGGGAGCGGAGCGCTTCAAGCTGCTCTTTTGTGATCATTCGCATGCTGCCACCTCCTTTTCCGGTGCGCCGTTCTTCCAGCTGGAGTTGCCGGAGAGATTCTTAAGGAGAATCTTGCGCTCTGCCTTATATTCGTTTCCGATGAAGCCAAGCCGCAGGAGAAAGCAGCGGAATGCGTACTTCTCGTTGTCAACTTCCTTTTCAGTGGCACTGATGCGCTTCAAATCCCGGCTCATCTTGCCAAGGGATGCAATGAAGTGGGTGTAGGCCTTGACCACGTCCGGCTCCGGCATCTCAGTAAACCAAGGAAAGCTGACCGTATCCTCTGTGACCTCGATGCCAAGGTCGTCAATGCCGAGTGCCTTCTTGATGAGGCTTTCCTTGGCTGTGAGGAGGTTGGTGAGGTTTCCGACCGCCACCTTGTCGATCGGGAGGCTGACTGTAAGGCCAGTGGCTTCATCGTCGCTTTCGATCTCTTCGGTATCCTCCGGTGTGAAGCCATCCGCGATCAGGCTGTGGATGATGCGCTCCAGCTTGTCTGCGTCCTCGCAGGTTACGCTGCCTTCCTTGTCGACCGTGACGTCGCCGATCTCGTAAGCGCAGGTCGGCATACGCATGTAGATCGCCTTGTCGCCGGTGAGGTTTTCGATGGCTGCGACCAATGCTTTTCTGTCGTTTCCGGTTACGTTGTAATTTGCTTTCATGAGTGTGTTCCTCCTTTGTGAAATTAAGGTTTTAGGCTGTGCCTTTTGGCATGTATATACATCACTCTGAAAGCCTTATTTATCAAGCGATTTCCGACATTTTCTGAGGTAGAAAATTGCCGAAGAATCCGGGCAGAAATTGTGTATTATACACCCGCCGTCGGAGAAGTCTCGACTTCCTTTGCCAGAGCGGAATAGAGGAGCTTTTCGCCGTTCCTTATTACATACACATTTTCCTCATCGCCGGTATCCTCCACGTAACGGCGAAGGATGACAGAGGCGTATTTCGGATCGAGCTCCATCATGTAACAGACGCGGTTCAGCTGCTCGCAGGCCATCAGTGTGGAACCGGAGCCGCCGAAGGTATCAATAACTACAGAATTTTCCTGAGAGGAGTTCTGGATGGGATAGCCCAGAAGATCCAGCGGCTTGCTGGTCGGGTGATCCTTATTGCGCTTTGGTTTATCGTAGTTCCAGATGGTGGTCTGCTTGCGGTCGGAATACCACGGGTGCTTGCCGTTTTGCAAAAAACCATAGAGCACAGGTTCATGCTGCCATTGATAATCGGATCGACCGAGCACGAGGCTGTTCTTTACCCAGATACACACACCGGCGAGATGGAAACCTGCGTCAATGAATGCCTTTCGGAAAGTGAGCCCTTCAGTATCCGCGTGGAAGCAGTAAGCGGCTCCGCCTTTTTCGAGGTGGTCAGCCATGTTCTTAAACGCTGCCAGCAGGAACTTGTAAAATTCCTCGCCCTTGAGAGAGTCGTTCTTGATCGTAAGACCATCCGAGGCTTTGAAGGATACGCCGTAGGGCGGATCGGTCAGAACAAGGTTTGCATTCTTGCCGTCCATGAGCTTTTCCACATCTTCCGGAGAGGTGGCATCTCCACACATGACTCTATGCTTGCCAACCGTCCAGATGTCGCCGGGCTCTACGAAGGAAGCTTTCTCAAGGGCAGCGGTGAGGTCAAAATCATCATCGGCGATGTCCTTTTCGCTTCCGGTGCCGAGCAGTTTATCCAGCTCACCGGCATCAAAGCCGAGGAGAGATAGGTCAAAGGACTGATCCTGCAGATCAGACAATTCGACCGACAGCATTTCCTCATCCCAGCCTGCGTTGAGCGCCAGCTGATTATCCGCAAGGATATACGCACGCTTTTGTGCTTCCGTCAGGTTTTCTGCAAAGACGCAGGGCACGGTTTCATATCCTTCCTCGCGGACAGCCGTAATGCGACCGTGGCCGACGAGGATGTTATAGTCCGCATCAATGACAGCAGGACTCACAAAGCCGAACTCCCTGAGAGAAGCCCGGAGCTGTGCGATCTGCTCCTTGCTATGTGTCCGGGCATTCCGGGCGTAGGGCACCAGTTTATCAATAGGTACCTGTTCTAATTTCTGTGTGTTCATTTACATATTCCTCCTGCTTCGAAGCAGCTGCTCCATCACGCTGTCCTGCGGACTACCTTCAAATGGCTCGGTGCAGTTTTGCTTCACAATGTCGTAAATCTCATACCAGAGCAGGTTGGCCTGCTTCTGAAAATTCATCAAAAGCTGTGTGAATGGGCTCGCAATTGCAGCGCCGGTGGTCGGGTGCTTTCCGAGCATGCCGTATTTGCTGACAGCTTCGGAGCACTGGATATACCGGGCAAAGGCCTCAGAGTAGCTTTCAAGCAGGCGCTTGTTTACCAGCCTCTCGCAGCCGCGCTCCTTGAGCCACAGCCATGTTTCCTTATAGATTTCATCTGCACCGAGGGGCTTACCGTCCTTCTGAAGAGCAGAGAGGTAATCATCCGGGCTTGGCATATCCATGCCTTCCAGCTCCACGCCGTCACCGATGTCGTCAACATCGAAGTCGGTCATGTCGTCAGTGAAGTCCGGCAGCTCCATACGCTTTGCAGGTGCGCCTTTCATAATTTTGTCGGCGAGGGCGTCCGGCTTGGAGCCAGCTTTGACACGCCGCCCGCCGCGATAGGTTCCGTCTTTCGCCATGTCGATCACTTCCATTTCTGTGGTGCAGGGTTTAATACCCTGTTTGAATTGCAATTTTTGCGTAAAAGACCCCGCGCCGTTTTCCGGGGAAAAGGGTCGTAGAGATTTTGACCGCCCTACCGGTCGCCGCGCTCGCGGTGAATCTTCTCGTGACACGAACGACAAAGACTCATAAGGTTGGACTCGTCATTCGATCCTCCGTCAGCAAGCGGCACGATGTGGTGGACTTCCTCGACCGCGACGTAGCGTCCTTCCTTTAAGCACTGCTCACAAAGCGGGTGCTTGTGAACGTAGCGGTCACGGATTCGTTTCCATGCTCTGCCGTAGCGTTTGCCGGTAGAGTAGCCACGCTGGAACTTCTCGTAGTGTTGATCCATGATCTTTGCGTGCTCTTCACAATAAACGCCGTCCGTAAGGTGTGGACATCCGGGATAGCGGCACGGTCGTTGTGGTTTTCTTGGCATAAGCCGTGCCTCCTTTCAGGGCATAAAGAAAGCCCTGCAGGGTGTTCCCGCAAGGCTCGTGTGCTGCGTGTGCAGCTGTTCTTTATTCTGTTTTGCTGATTATATACTATCATAAAGGACGGGTGGACATCTTAGGACAAAGCAGGACATTTCGGGCGCATTTCAAATGATAATCGGATCATCCGGAAGCGTCACATGAAGAAGCGCCTTGCCATGCCAGCGGCGAATGGTACGGGCATCTGCACAGAGCTCCACCCCGATTTGCTCCCATGTATAGTTATGGATGTACCGGTACTTGAGTACCATGCGCTCGTCGGTATCAGGAACTGCCTCAATGACCTCCCGTATCTGTTTCTTGAGGTCTGATAGCATTTCCAGCTCACCGGCGATTTTCTTTTCCAGTGTCCACAGTTTCTCAAGCGTCCGGACAAAGGGAGCTTCCGTATTTCGTGATGTTTGCACGCGGTCTTTATCATATTGGATAGCCGACACGCTGCCTGCCATCTCACGCAGGTTTTGTGCTTCTATCGTGTCGGACTTGATTCTCTGATCAAGGCGGTAGGCCTGATGGAGATATTCTTTTACTGTCATAAGGGCTTCGCCTCCTCTCGTAGTTTTTGTATGAGATACTCGCCGTCTACACTTGTTAAGGTCTTGTACCAGCCGGAGCGGAAGAACCGTTCACATTCCATTGCGTCCAACATGGCAGTTTGATTACCGGGCTTCTTTTTCAGGCGCTTCAGGGCGTCCCGGTAATCCTTTACTGCCTGTAGCACGATGGCGTTGGCGAGATTTTCATAAGGATCGGCCATCACACCACCTCAAGGTCAGCCTTGACTGCATCAATCAGTGCGGTCTGCGTCATTTCTTTCTTGGATAGCGCCTTTACGATCCTTTCGTCGATGGTGCCCTTGGTAATAATGTGTTGGATCACGACAGTGCCGGATTCTTGACCTTGCCGCCAGAGACGGGCGTTGGTCTGCTGATATAATTCCAGAGACCATGTAAGGCCGAACCACACAAGGGTGGAGCCTCCGGCCTGAAGGTTCAAACCGTGACCGGCAGAGGCCGGATGGATGACTGCTACAGGAATCTTTCCCGCATTCCAGTCAGCAATATCGCGGCTGGTCTTGATCTCCCGGACATTGAAGCGGTTCTTGATGCGGCTAAGGTCATGCCGGAACCAGTAGGCCACAAGGAGCGGTTTTTCATTGGCGGCCTCGATAATATCCTCCAAAGCGTCCAGCTTCCTATCGTGGAACTCGATGACCTCACCGGTATCGGCATATATGGCACCGTTCGCAAGCTGGGAGAGCTTGCCCGTAAGTGACGCGGCATTGGCAGCAGTCACCTCACCATCAGGGAGCTGCAATATGAGCTCCTGTTTCAAATCATCATAACGGCTGCGCTCGGAATCGGAGAGCTGCACTTCATATTCTGTTGAAACCAGCTCCGGCATCTTCAGATGGTCGGTAGATTTCATGGAAATCGTGATATCCGAGATCCTCCGATAGATGGCGTCCTCCGCATAGGGCAGTGGCTTATAGGAGTAGATGATCTCGCCATTTCTCTTGTCTGGCATGAAGTAATTTGTCCGGTACTGCGTGATAAAGCGTCCGAGGCGCTCGCCCATATCCAGCACTTTAAACTCTGCCCACAGATCCATGAGACCGTTGGAGGAAGGAGTGCCGGTCAGGCCGATAATCCGGTGAATCCGTGGCCGTACCTTCATCAGCGACTTGAATCGCTTGGATTTATGATTTTTGAAGGACGACAGCTCATCGATAATCACCATATCGAAGTCAAAGGGAAAGTCGGACTCGTCAATGAGCCACTGCAGGTTCTCACGGTTGATGATCGTGATATCCGCTTGCTGCATGAGAGCGGCTTTTCGCTCCTTCGGTGTCCCGACTGCGACCGCATAGGTTAGACCGGCAAGGTGCTCCCATTTCTGGATTTCTGCTGGCCATGTATCGCGGGCGACTCTTAAGGGAGCTACCACTAAAGCGCGATGCACTTCGAAGCTGTCAAACAACAGGTCATATACTGCCGTCAGACTGATGATCGTCTTTCCAAGTCCCATATCTAAAAGGACTGCGGCCACAGGGTGTTTTTCAATATAGCGGATGGCATAGTCCTGATAATCATGTGGATTGAAGTTCATCGATCATCCCTCCAATCTGCTCCGGATCGTCAATGACATATACCGCAAAGCCCATCTCCCGCAGCAGCCTGTGGCGAGAAAGCTGGAGTGGGCGTGGCTTTTTGCCGGGTGCCTTCAGCTCTGCGAAGCCGATATGGCCGTCAGGGAGTAAGATCAGGCGGTCGGGCATTCCTACGAAAGAGGGACACACCAGCTTAAGTGCAATGCCGCCGTTCTTTTTCACCGCCATAGTTAACTTGTTTTCTATCTGTTTTTCTATCATTGCAAACCTCCGTCAGGCGTTAATTTCAGGGGATGTGCAAGGTGTATCAATGGTATTTACCAAACTTTTTCTTAGAGCTATTTTTTTAGGCCTAAGAGAGTTTTTATATAAGACCTTGATACACCTTGTCATAGTCCCGGATTACTGCAGAAAATCTTCCTCTGCGCCGCTGTCCTCATGAATCTTTAAGCCCTTGAAATAGCGCTTCCGATTCAGTGTCAGCCGCTCGAATCCGGCTTTCTCCAGCGCAAAGTAAAAGTCTGCCGTGCTGCGAACATACTCATTGCAATCCAGCGAGTAGTTGCGGTATGCCTGATAGAGCGCCGAGGAGCTTTCCTTAAAGGACTCATCTACATCGCACTTCTCATCCAGAAAATGTCCGAACCAGTCGTTCTGGCTGCGATATTCATCGATGGCCTTCGTCACGCAGTCCGGTACCGGAATCTGGTAGTCCAGCGCGATGACCTTTTTAGCTCCTTCGATGATCCATGCCAGAATGCTTTCACCGGCATTTTCATACAAGTACTCACCGTAATTTTTGATGTCGGCCTTGCCTTCGATCTTGGCATTGAACGGGATCACGATAAGCCTGCGCCAGATACCGTCATCGGAGGCGGAGACGCGAGGCAGGTGGTTCGTATACAGCACCAGCGTGTGGCAGGGCTTGAAGGAAAACGGATCTTTATATTTCTTCTCTGCAAATACATCATCCGTAGAGCAGAGCTGCTTGACGGTGGAGTCGTTGAGCCTTGCGCCTTCCTGCATTTCCGCAGCGATCAGCAGGCGTTTGCCTTTGACCTCAGCCATTTCCGGCTTGATGTTCCTGCGGCAGCCGACAGTCAGAGTGTCTGCGGATATATTTCCGCTGTAGAGTCCCAGCACGCGGGAGATGGCATTCCAGAAGGTGGATTTGCCGTTGCGCCCATCGCCGTATGCGATGATGAGCGCCTCCACAAAAACTTTCCCGATAGCAGCAAGGCCACAGATCATTTGTACATAGTCAATAAGCTGCTGATCCTTCTGAAAAATCAGATCCAGATTATCCTGCCAGAGCTGCGCTCCTTTGCTGCCGGGTGACACGGACGTGATTTTTGTAATAAAGTCATCAGCAGAGTGCTCGCGGGCTCCGGCCATACCTTTGCGAAGGTCGTAGGTCGCCTCCGGTGTGCAGAGCAGAAAGCAGTCTGCGTCCAAGTCTCTCGGCGAGATTTCCAGCATCGGGTGCGTCTCTTTGAGGGTAGATGTAATGTTCTTGGAGTCGCGTCTGCGGACGGCAAAGCTCTGGTAGGCCTTGGCGGCAAGGAACTCCTGATAGGCCTCCATCTGTTCGTCGCTCATCAGCTGTTCAGCTTTGGCCTTGGATGTGTTATCAAGGATTTCCTGCGCTCCGCAATTTTTGAGCTTCTGCAGAGCCTCCATCATATTTCGATTGGCTTCTGTGAGCTGCCTGCGAGTAAGTTCATGAGCGACGGCCTGTGCGCCGGGTTCTGTTTCCTGCCAGTAGTGATCGCTGTATCGGATAAAGTGTGTGGCCGGTGAGTAGCGCAGCTCGTTTGCAAAATACTTCGAGAGCATCTCGGCCTGCCCGACGTCGGAAAAGTCCTCCGGCTTATAACTATTCTCGTCGTTATAGACTTCCGGAGGGACATATCCGTCCTCACGGCTGATCTTGGAATAAAAACGCTGGGCGCTGTGCCAGATTGTATTAAGCTCGCTGTTATCCAGAGGTGGCACGCAGGTCGCGGCCTTTTCCAGAAAACTTTGGTAGGCTTTTTCCGTATCGCCGTATTTTTTTATGACGATACCGGCAAAGCGGGACATGGTAGCGTTGCGGCTTCCTTCCGGGATCACGACGTCTTTCTCGTGGCCACCGGGCAGGTCTGCATCGAACTCGTCGTCATTCAAAAATTCCGTGAGGTTCATGCGACCGGGATAGAGCTCCACATTCGGCTCCTGTGTTCCGAAGAAGAAGCGAGCAGCATCCAGCGCTTTCGTATCGAAATACGGAAATATGGAATTGACCAGCTTCTTCATATCGCTATAGAGGGCAGCATCCGTCACCCGGTCGATGGGAAAGAGCACATGGAACTTTGGCCTTGCCGGTTTGCCGTTTTTCTCGCGCTGATTAAAGCGGCTGTAATGGATGGCGAGGCTTACTCCCGGAAATGCCTCCAACACGTCTGCCGGTGTGATCCAGTCTTTCGGATCTTCTGAATGGTCATTATCACAATCCACGGGAAGACAGTCAGCGGAGAGAAAGTTGTCGCTGTTGCGGTAGTGATTTTTGTACTCCGCGCACACATAATCGTGACTGACTGCGTCTCTCATTCTGTCCGCGTCCATGACAACGGTCTTATGCGGATAGGAGCAGTTTCCGGGATTGCCGATAAAATCGGCGCTATACAGGGTAAACATCAGTCGTACACCTCCTCCGATTCTTCCTCCAGCACCTTTGTGATAAATTTCAGGGCGCGGATCATGGTTTCCAGTTCGCAGTCGCCGCCAAGGATAACTTCAAAACCGTTGCAGCCGAATCTGTCCATGAAAGGTGTGACATGGATATCTGTGCTGGATTCATCGGAAATGCGGAAATAGGTGCGTCCGCCGTGGCCGGTGTCGCCACCTTTGTAACCGGTTGTTCCGGCTTCGACCTGCAGGATATTGGCACTTACCACATCGCGGGTGTAGGTAGTGATCTCAGTGCCATCAAAAAGCTCTCTGCGACTTTCTTTAATTTCATACATAGCGTTAAACCTCCTGACATTCTTCTGTGAAATAGCGCAAGTGGTAGCCTTTCCACTTGGCGCGTTTGATTTCTGCTTCCATACCGGATGAGATGCGGCTGCCGAATACCCAGATCTCAGCGCACTTGCTCATGAGGGCATTTCCGAAGAAAAGACCAAGCTCACGTTCTTCCGGATTGTCATCATCAAGGAACTGCGGAAATAGCAGGTGCGGTGCGATAGGGATATATCCCTTGTCCACGGCATAGCGGCTGTAGCGTCTGGCGTTGGCTACGTTTGTCTCCACATCTCCGGAAAACGGAGAGCAGATGTAGACGATAGGCCGGAAAGCACGAAGGGACTGCTTTTCATTTGCAGCAATCCGGGAGAGTGCTTCACCTGCAGTTGGGTCAGGATAGCCTTCGCTGTTGCGATAATCGTTGCTCACTCAAAAGTCCTCCTTTCCGGGCAGACTTAAAGGCGTCCACCTCCAATTTCCACTGGAGATGAACGCCTGATTTGAGCGGACGATTTTTAATCTTTTTTGTAGAAGGGCGTGGTGTAACCGTCTGCGTGGAGCTTCAGGCCTTTTGCCCACGGTGGAGTCCTGCCCATCTGTTCACAGAGAACGTCAAGTGACATGCGAGGGTCTGCTTCAATGACCAGTTCGTCGTGAATATGCATGACGATGGAGCAGCAGCGCAGCGTCTTCATGGCATAGCAGAGAATGTCGCGGGAGGTTGCCTGCACGATATTTTCCACGAATTTCGGCCCGTATGAATCGAGCCGTTCCCATTTTTTCGTGCTGCCGATGCCCTCATAGGTAATACACTCGCCTCCGAATTTATTCGTACCGACCTTTGGCTTTACATAGGCGAGGTTCCGTCCGGAGGGTAGCGTAATAAAGAGCATCCCGGAACGGCAGGAGAAAGTAAGCCCATAGCTGCTGGTTGTGTGTTTATACTTCACGGCCTCCATGACAGCGCTGTCGACATCCCACCAGAATTTTACGATGTTGGGATTTGTCTGACGCCACGCATCCACCAGCGGAGGAAGCTCATCTTCGGAAAGTCCCATCTCTATAGCGCCCATTGCCTTTAAGGCTCCGACCGAGCCGCCGTAGCCGAGCGCGAGTTCCGCAATTTTGCCCTTTTGACGCAGATGGCCGTTAATGCCATGCTTCTCAACCGGAACATGGAACATCTGACTGGCACTGGCGCAGTAGATGTCACCTCCGGTTTCAAAGACTTTTTGACGCCACGTCTCACCGGCATACCACGCGATGACTCTTGCTTCGATGGCGCTGAAGTCGGAAACATAAAACTGCGTACCGTCTTTCGGGATGAACGCTGTCCGAATCAGTTGAGAGAGGGTGTCCGGGACGTCTTCATATAAGAGCTTCACGGCGTCAAAATCTCCGGATTTTACAAGAGCGCGTGCGTCGGCCAGATCCGGGAGATGATTTTGCGGGAGATTTTGTAATTGTATAAGCCTGCCTGCCCAGCGTCCGGTACGATTGGCTCCGTAAAAAGCGAACATGCCGCGAGCCCTGCCGTCATCACAGACCGCACGCTCCATAGTCTGATATTTCTTGACGGAGGATTTGGCAAGCTGTTGTCGGAGTTCCAGAACGGTCTGAAGTTCTGGAGGAGCGGTTTTGATAAGCTCTGCCACGACTTTCTTTCCAAGACTGTCAGTTTCGAGCCCGTTATCGGAGAGCCACTGTTTCATTTGCTGGACGGAGTTTGGATTATCAAGTGCTGTCATATCTTTCATGGCAGCAGTCAGTTCTGACTGGGAGCGGGAGTCCATCTCGATGGCTTCCTTTACCAGATACATGTCGAGCCGGACACCTCTGTCGTTGATTTCCTGATCGATGTGGTATTCATCCCAGACCTCCTCCGGTACAGGGAATTTGACAAGACGATCCTTAATGCCGATCTCGGTTTCTACATCGCGGATATTATATTTTTTGAAGGCCTCCCACTTGTCCGGCGCATGGAAAGGGTGATTCCTCGTGCGACCGCCGTTTGCTTTCGTCGGAGCGCAGGGCACGGAGAAGTATTTGATCAGATCTTTTCCCTCAGTGAGTTTCTGCTTTTCAAGACCGAGGACAGAGCCTACGCCTTCCAGAGAAAGCGGCAGTCCCATTGTGGCCGCCCAGACCATAGAGCAGCGCCAACTTTCCGGATTTAAGAAGCGTGCGCATTCGGTCGAGAGAGGGTGGTTATCATGGAAGGGGTCGAGGCTTACTCCAAGATCGCGGAGATATCGGGATAAACACACCCGTTCAAAATTTGCATTGAAAGCCCATTTGATGACAGTATCATCAGTCAGGGCATCTATAATTTCCTGCGGCAGGCGCTCTCCCTGTGCAAGGTCGATGACCGTTACCTCGGAGCCGTCGACGCTGTAGCCAAACAGCAATATTTCAAAATCCGGTGACTCGGCATATTTATATACGCCGCACTTGGATAGATTCACGTCGCTGTAGGTTTCGATATCAATACTGAGTGTTTGCATAGATTTTCACCTCAATTCAAACAAGCGGCTTAAGATCGCTCCTAAGCCGCCTGCCGTTTATGATTTACTCCAAGGACTTCATGCGCTTCTCGTGGTATTCACGTTCATGTTCGGCCTGTTCCTTTTCGCGCTTCATGCGTTCCTCGTGGTACTTGAGGTCACGGGCGGCAGATTCCTCCTCACGCTTCTCACGCTTGCGGTCATTGAAGAAACTCTGGATGGACGAGATCAGGAACACGATGCTGAATACCAGCCAAGTGGCGATCAGCGCAGTAATCAGGATTGTCTGTAAGGTAGTCACTGTCATAATCGCACCTCCATCAATTCAGGAAGTCTTCATCGTCATCGCTGGCGAAGTCAGACTCTGCACTTGCCTTGCCGCCGAGAGGCTCACCGTCACGGATCTTCTGCAGGTTGTTGAGCCCGCAGGCGATTCCCTTGTTGCCGGAGCTGTTGAAGGCGTAAAAGGTGATGCTGGCACGGCCATACACACCGGAGTACACCTCGGAACGGTTGAGGATCGGGTTCAGGTCTGCATCCACGATGCCGGGAGCAGAGGTGGCATTGGCATTCACGAAGTAGGCGTTCTTGTAGGCCTCGTCATCCGGACGTTCAGCGTCGCCGTCACGAAGAGGAGTTTTCAGAACAGAGAGCGCCGGTACAGACTTGCCGTTGCCCTTGAGCTTGGCTTCACCCTCCTTGTAGGCAGCTTCGATGGCGGCCTCGATCTTGGCGATGGTCTTGGTATCGGACTTCGGGATGATAAGGCTCACGCTGTACTTGGGAGTGCCGCCGTTGATGGATTTCGGCTCCCAGACATTTGCATAGCTCCAGCGGGTGTCGACACCGGTGATAACCTTCATGGGATTGCTGATTTTTACATTCTTACTCATTGTCGTTTTCCTCCATAAAATCATTTTTGGCTGTATTCATGGCCGGGCGCTTGTCGCTATCCGGCACAAGTGTGGGTTTGCCTTGCGGCTTTTCGATATAAGCCGTCAGGAGTTCATCAAAGCGGGACTTGCCGAGGAGCTTCTGCATGGCGGTGATGCCGAGCAGCCTTTTCTCATACGGGTCAAAGCCTGCTTTCTCGACCGCGTCAATGACGGCGGCCTCATTGCTGTATCTGCGGTTGCTGCGTCCTTCGACGAGCTTGAAGCCAGTCCACTCCTTACCGGAGAGAGCTTGCTGCAGGGCATATTCCTTGATGTCGGATGCCCAGCTGACCAGCTCATCCACTTTGCCGAGGATAACCTCGATCTCGGTGTCCGTGAGCAGTGGCGGGAGCTTGAAATCATGCTGCGCGAGTTTCAGGTTAGCTTCGGCTCTGGCTCGGCACTCGTTCTTGGCCTTGCAGAAGCCGCACCATTCACCACACAGGAAATTCCCATCTCCGGCGAAGGCCAATTCTGCGGTGGGCTTCAATACTTCGTCTGCCCAGCGGTAGAGCGCGTCTTTGTTGATCTCGAACGTGCTGATGTTTTGCCGTCTCGGCTGGTAGATGGTCATGGAAACCTGATCGATGTCGTAGATGCCATCGAAAAGCTCCAAAGCGCCGAGCGCGTAACACTGCATCTGCGGGTTTTCATCTGCTGAGACCAGAACGCCGAGACCGTGTTTGTAATCGATGATCCTGAGTGTGCCGTCTGCAATGATGATGCAGTCGGCTGTTCCGAAGCCCTGTTCTACCCAGCGGGAGAAGTCCACACGCTGCTCGATCAGGACGACCGGGTCGCTGCATGTTTCCTTGGCGGCTTCGACTTGCTCCAGAACGTATTCGGCATAGCCGCTGGCGCAGTTCTCCATCTCTTCGGAATACCATTTGAGGCTTTTGGTCGGGTCTTCTGCGGGAAGTCCAAGAGCGGACTTGATCTTGAATTCGCCAAGCGCATGGGCGTCGGTACCTTCCGCAGCGTAGTCGCTTCCTTTATCCTCATAGGTTTCGCAGAGCCTTGCTGATGGCGGGCAGTGCAGCCACCTATCGGATGAAGATGCGGAGAGGATCGCGTGTGCTTTAGCTGCCATTGCCGATTACCTCCGCGTCCTTCAACAGGGCTTCATAATTTGCCGGGTCTACGGCTGAGAGCTTTGCGGCACCGTACTTCTGGAGCAGGGTGCGAACCTCTGCGGTATGACCGGCACGGGACTTCTCGGCAAGGACGGCTCTTACATCCTCCAGCTTGATCTCTGGCTTGGGTTCCTCCTTCTTAGCAGCACTTTTAAAATGTTGCTGCTTAGAATTGTCGTCTCCAGAAAACTGCTGGTAGAGCCAGTCGGCTGCGGCATTAATAGAAGCAGCAGCGGTGCGGAGCTCTTCGATGGTTTGTGCCATTTCTGCCATCTTTGACATTTTCTTTTCCTCCTTCCTCGGATTGGCTTGCGGCAAGTACCCGGAGGTTCCTTGCCAGTCTGGCGGATACGTGACTGATGGAATTCAGGAGTTTGATCTCCTCGTTAACGTTGCCGCCGGTGTCTGCGTAACTGCGATACATCATGTGTTCACCTCGCTTTCTGAAGGCTGTGTTCTCTTGCCTTCACCTTCCACTGGAGATGAACTGCAGATTTGAGCGGAGGATTTTATAAAAAAATTCCGACCACCATCCCAAGGTGGGACAATGGCCGGAAAGGGTGTGGTTCGTGGTCTTGGTATTACTTATCGCCAGTAATCCTGCGCATGTCGGTGCGATACTTCTTCATCTGATCCGCGAAGGTCTTCTGCGGGCGACCGAGTTCTCTTGCAATAGCACGGTCGGAGATGCCCTCCGGGTGATCCTTCCAAAGCTGGATAATGGTATCGGCCTCCGGATCAAGCTCACGCAGTCTGGCAAAGAGCTGCTCCAGCAGTATGCGGTCGGCGATGACTTCCTCCATCGGCTTACTACTGTCAGGGATATAATCGCCGAGGGTGCCGTTGCCATCAGGGAGAGGCTGATCCAGCGAAGTGACGTCGCCCGCCGCATGATATTCGCAGCCGATGCAGTCACCGTCGCACTTCCAGATGAAGCGGTAAGGGCACATGCACCTGCCGTGATCCTGCTCTTTGTGGCGAATACGGTCGGCTTCCTTATAGAAGGAGTCGTGCTGTTCCTTGGTGACCGGCACCTTCTCGCCGTTGCTGCGAACGTAGATGAAATAGGTCTTCTGATTGTCATTGTTTTGCATAATGAAAGCCCTCCTTCGGCTTTTGCCGAAATGGAGAGCTCCAGACATGCAAAACCAGACCACAGGCGTGAGGGCATACCGAAGGATTACTCCATTTCGGCTGCACCTCACTTCCGGTGATCGGTACAGTATTTGATTGTCATCGGTAGTCACGTGGAACCGGAAACACCCTGCGCAGATGGCTCCCACGTGCTAAAGCAAGTATGCCATTTTTAGGGATCGGAACCTCAGACACAGGCATGTCCGTTTTTGCGGTACTGATAGGCAGAAACGAGAAGGCCAAGATGAGCTTTATATTGAAAAATGGGCAAAAAAAGACCGGACATAGTTGTGTCCGGCGGGGAATTTTAAGAACGCACAAATAAAAAATAATATCAACAAATAACAGCAAACTCTTGAAAAATTCACATTTATAGTGTACACTAAAATAGTTAAGCTGTATTCAGATTCAAATCACGAGGTGAGAGCATGGAAGAAATCATGAATGACAAATGGATAAGCATAGATGAAGCTGCGGAATATTTAGGAATCAAAACAGTTACTCTTCGCAGCTGGATCAGAAATGGTAAAGAAGGTTTGCCTGCTCAAAAAATCGGAAAACAGTGGAAGTTTAAAATTTCCGAACTCGATGAATGGGTTAAGAGCGGTAAAAGCGCTGACTGATTCAAGGGAAAAATCGAAGAAAATCATTAGACAAGGAGCAGACAAAGATGGCTGTCAAGAAAACGCAATTATATGCATCGCTGTGGGCGAGCTGTGACAAACTTCGCGGAGGCATGGATTCCTCAGAGTATAAGGACTATATCCTGACACTTTTGTTCATGAAGTATGTCACCGATAAATTTAAGAATAAAGGAGCCTATGAAGACATTAAGGTCTTTGATAAGGCACACGATAAAGATCCCGATCCGGAGAAACGGACGGGCTGCTCCTTTGATGACTTTATTGCTCTGAAGGGAAAGAAAAACATCGGCGAAGGTATGGATAAAATCATAGCCCGCCTTGCTGACGAGAATACTGACCTGAAGGGTGTTATTGATATTGCTCATTTTAATGATGAGAAGAAGCTGGGAAGCGGTAAAGAAATGGTCGATAAGTTGACCGACCTTATCTCCATCTTCCAGCGTCCGGAATTGGACTTCTCCCGGAACAAGGCCGAAGGTGATGACATCATCGGAGACGCCTACGAATATTTGATGCGCAAATTCGCTACAGAAAGCGGAAAGAGCAAGGGACAATTCTATACACCTGCAGAGGTTTCCAGAATCCTCGCCAATGTTGTAGGTATTAGCCGTTGCACTGATAGTAGTGCCACGGTATGTGATCCTGCCTGTGGAAGTGGCAGCCTATTAATTCGAGCCATTGATGCAGCTCCTATTCCGATCATGGGATATGGCCAAGAAAAGGAAAGCACGACAGCTGGTCTGGCGAAGATGAATGCCGTCCTGCATCGTAAGGCCGAGATTACCATCAAGAGCGGTAACACATTCTCCAATCCGCAATATCTTGATAAATCCGATAATTCCATACTTGAACGTTTCGATTACATAGTGGCAAATCCGCCCTTCTCTATGAAGAACTGGCGCGATGGTATTGCCGGTAAGGAGTATGGACGTTTTGAAGGTTACGGAGACATGCCACCGGAAAAGAACGGCGACTATGCTTGGCTCATGCATATCCTTAAGGCACTGAAGTCAAACGGCAAGGCTGCGGTTATTCTCCCTCATGGTGTTTTATTCCGTGGAAATGCGGAAGCTACTATCAGGGAAGCTATTATTAAGAAGCATTGGATCAAGGGTATTATCAGCCTTCCGGCAAATTTGTTTTACGGCACCGGCATAGCCGCCTGCGTGCTCGTGATTGATAAGGAAGGTGCTGCAAACCGACAGGGTATCTTTATGATTGATGCCAGCCGTGGGTACGTTAAGGACGGAAATAAAAACCGTCTGCGTGAACGTGATATTTACAGAATCATCACAACATTCAATGAGCAGATAACAACCGATCCCAAGTATGCTCGTTTCGTACCAAACGATGAAATTGAAAAGAAGAACGGGTACAACCTGAACATCACCCGCTATATTGACTCCACAGAACCGGAGGATATTCAGGATATCTATGCGCACATTCATGGAGGCATCCCTGCGGTTGACATTGATGGCCTCTCAAAGTACTGGGAAGTATTTCCTTCGCTGAAGGCTGAACTGCTGACGGCGATTAGCGAGAAGTATTACAGCTTGAATGTGGAGCACGAAAATATCCGTCAGACGATATATAAAAACGCCGAGTTCTCAGATTATGGCGAGAAACTCGACGAGGCTTTTGCAGCTTGGAAGGCCAAAGAATATCCTGCGCTATCTTCCCTTGATGAAGATGTATCTGCCAGAGAGTTAATCATTAGTCTTGCGGAGGATATCCTTGCTGAATTCGAACACTTGACGCTGATTGATAAATACGACGTGTATCAAGTGCTGCTGGCTTATTGGAACGAGGTCATGAACGATGACGTGTCGCTTATCATAAGCGAACCGGATGGCTATGCCAATGCCAGAGCGACGGACAATATCGAGGAAGAGATCACGCAGGGCAAGAATAAAGGCGAGATGAAAGTCACCGGATGGGAAGGAAGATTGATTCCAAAGGCCATCGTGATAGATGCCTTCTTCCGTGAGGAGAAGAATGCCATAGAGGAAGCCGAGAACGTTGTCGCAGAAACAGAATCCTTGCTTTCTGATCTGGTTGAGAGCGCCGATGAAGAATCTGCTCTTGCCGATGTAGCTGAAAATGGAAAAGTCAAGGCTAAGGACTTAGAGGCTAAGATCGAGGAACTCACTCAGCATGTAGAGACGGAGGAAACCATAGAGCTGGAAATCTTGATGAATCAACTTCCTATGCAGAAAAAGCGTCTTCAGGCATATCTGGTGGGACACCCGCTTTGCGAAAGCGCATTAACAGAAAAAGGAACTGTTACAAAGTCTTCTATTATGCTGCGCCTATTTGTTATTCGTACAGTAGAGAGTGTACCGGAGAGCTTGCAGGATGATGTAAATCAACTCAGACAGGCTTTAGACCTTTGCGGTAAAGTGTCCGACTACAACAAGGTTGTAAAGGATCTGAACAAGGCGCTTGATGAGAAGTGCAGAGCAAGATATGACAGCCTGACGGATGAAGAGATTTTGGAACTACTGGTGAACAAGAAGTGGTTTGACAGTATCTTCTCAGGTATAGCTGATCTTTATGCGGCGATATCCCATCGCTTGACCAATAGGATTATTGAGCTCGCTGAACGGTATGAAAATACGCTTCCGGAGCTTGATAAGGAAACAAATGAGTATGAGACGAGGGTAAAGTCTCATCTGGAAAGGATGGGATTCAAATGGTAAATGGCTGGGTCGAGCGTCCGATAACTGAGGTGCTGAAACCAAATGGTATTAAAATCGGGCCGTTTGGTAGTCAATTAAAAAAGGAAATGCTTCTGTCCGACGGAGTCTACCGCGTCTATGGACAGGAAAATGTTTATGCACATGATTTTAATATAGGTGACAGGTATTTAACGCGTGAGCATTTTAATCGGTTGAATTCCTGTGAAATACTTCCCGGTGACTTTGTTATGAGTACAATGGGCACGATTGGAAAGTGCGCTATTGTTCCAACTACAATACAGCGCGGGATAATGGATTCACATTTAATACGACTTCGTTTTGATGAAAAGAAGGTTCGCTCTGACTACATTCTGCAATTGTTTTCTGATCAGTTCCATTATTTGAGTGATCAGACAGCAAGGCTCGCAGTGGGAGGAATAATGGACGGTTTAAGCGTGGGAATCGTGAGTCGTCTTAATGTAATTTACCCAGAGAGTATCGAGGAACAAGGTAAAATAATAAAAACCTTGTCGGAGGTAGATAAGCTGATTTTCGACCAGCAAAAGCTCATCCGGAAGAAAAAGGATATTCGTCAGGGGACAATGCAAATGCTTGTCACCGGGAAGAAGCGACTGGATGGGTTCGATGGGGATTGGCAAACTACCACATTAGATAAACTATGTCGTTTAGTTACTAAGCAAACAGGGTTCGATTATAGTGCTGAGATAAAGCCTTCTCTCGTGACAGCGCCGCAGATTGGCACAATTCCGTTTATTCAAAACAAAGATTTCGAGGCGTTTGATATTAACTATAATACAGACTTCTTTATTCCGTATGATGTAGCGGAAAAGTATCCAAAGATTCTTTTAGATGAAGTTTGCTTGCTGATCTCAATTTCTGGCCGAATAGGAAATGTCGCTGTTTTTGATAATAAACAAACGGCATTTGCTGGTGGCGCAGTGGGTATTGCTAAGTTATTTGATCCCGATTTGGCGAGTTGGTGCATGCTTTACTTATCTGGGAAAGATGGACAGGAACAAATCTTCTCAAATGAGAAAGTAGGAGCACAACATAATCTTACAGTAGCTGATGTTAGAAAGCTTGAGATTAGGCTACCAGAAAAGACTGAAAGAGAAGCTATCATTGGCGTGTTAGCGGATATGGATGATGAAATAAGCCTATTAGTGGAAAAGCTGCATAAGTACGAAAAGGTGAAAAAAGGAATGATGGAAGAATTGCTGACCGGCAAGGTCAGATTGATGTAAGGAGGTGCCTGTCGGATGAGTATTGGGGATGCCGAAATCAAAACACAGGAAAGAGTGATCCGTTTCTTCAAAGATCCGGAGATCTTGGGTTATCAGTACATTGGTAACCTGTCTGACCAGCAGAATAAGAATATCAAAGAAGATCGCCTGCGCCAGTACCTTCGATTGAAGGGCTATGCCGACAAGCTGATCGATGGAGCCATTACGCAGCTACAACAGGAAGCAGGTAATCTTTCGCGTGGGCTATATGACGCCAACAAAACTGTATATTCTCGTTTAAAGTACGGTATTCCGGTTAGCGAAAGTCCTGAAAAGCCTCCGGTGACTGTACAGCTTATTGATGAGGAAAACCCTCTGAACAATGACTTTGCTATTGCCGAGGAAGTGACGGTCGTTGAACAGTCAGAGAAGCGACCGGATCTTGTCATCTATTTGAATGGTATTGCTGTGGCCGTTATCGAATTAAAGCGAAGCAGCATCTCCGTGTCCGAAGGCATCCGCCAGAATCTCACAAACCAGAAGGACTCCTTTATTCGAGGCTTCTTAACTACCATGCAGTTCTGCATGGCCGGAAACGAATCAGAAGGTCTGCGCTACGGCACGCTTCTGACCGGAGAAAAGTTTTATATGGAGTGGAAGGATGACGGCTTCAAAGAACATGAGGAGGAGCGTGCTCCAGTAGATGTTCGTATCAGTAAAACCTGCGAAGGCATCGAAAATAAACTTCTGAAGCAGATATACGCCATGTTCGATAAGGAGCGTTTCATCGACCTTATCATGAATTTTGTCGTATTTGATAAAGGCATCAAAAAGGTGTGTCGGTATAATCAGTATTTTGGTATCAAGCGTACCCAGCAGAGGCTTAATAATCTGAGAACGGAGCTTCATAATCCGAATAGAGATCCGGATAAACCGATGGGCGGCATCCTGTGGCATACACAGGGTTCCGGCAAAACGCTGACAATGGTGTGGCTTGCGAAGTGGATTCTGACACATTGGGCTGAGCTTAATGCTCGTGTCCTTATTGTGACAGACCGAGATGAGCTTGATGAGCAGATAGAGAAAACATTCACTGGCGTGGATGAGAATATTGCTCGTACCAAGAGCGGTAAGGATTTGCTGAATCGCCTGAATGTATATGATGATTCGTTGATCTGCTCTCTGGTGCATAAGTTTGGCCGTCGTGGCGGAGAAGCGACAGAAAATGACTACGATAAGTATATTGAAGAGCTGAAAGCCTCCCTCCCTGCCGATTTCGAGGCAAAGGGAAATCTTGTGGTATTTGTTGACGAATGCCACAGAACGCAGTCCGGTAAACTCCATACAGCGATGAAGACTATCATGCCGAATGCTGTATTTATCGGCTTTACGGGTACTCCGTTGCTGAAAAAGGATAAAAAGATCAGTATCGAAGTTTTCGGTACATATATCCATGCTTATAAATATAACGAAGGCGTTGCCGATGGCGTCGTGCTGGATCTTCGTTATGAATATCGCGATGTCCCACAGGATTTGTCTTCACAGGATCGTGTTGACCAGTGGTTCGACGTAAAGACAAGAGGTCTTTCCTCTCGTGCAAAGGCGAAGCTGAAAGAGAAATGGGGCACGATGCAGAAGGTATACAGTTCTCGGTCTCGTCTGGAAAAGGTTGCATGGGACATCATTCAGGATTTCAACATGAAGCCTCGACTGATGGACGGAAATGGCAATGCGATTCTTGTGGCTGATGGCATCCCTACGGCTTGTAAGTACTATGAAATTTTCCAGCAGATGGGATTTAAGAAGTGCGCCATCATATCTTCCTATACTCCTAACAAGGGTGAACTGCGCACTGACACCGTCAGCGATGAGGATGATACCGAAACCTTCCTTAAATACGAGACGTATCTGAAGATGCTGGGACTCGATCCGTCTGATCTTCCGAATGCGGGATCAGTTCAGGCTAAGGTGGAGGAATTTGAAAAGGAAGCAAAGCGCAAGTTTGTAGAGGAGCCCGCGAATATGAAGCTCCTTATCGTCGTGGACAAGCTGCTCACCGGATTTGATGCGCCTCCTTGTACCTACCTTTACATCGACAAGAGGATGCAGGATCACGGCCTGTTTCAGGCGATTTGCCGCGTCAACCGTCTTGATGATGATAGTAAGGACTTCGGCTATATCGTGGATTACAAGCAGCTGTTTGGACAGCTCCAGACTGCAATGAAGGACTATACTTCCGGTGCTTTTGAAGGATATGATCCGGAGGATGTAAAAGGACTTGTTAAAGATCGCCATGATGCTACGGTATCCTATTTTGAGGAAGTGTATGATGCCGTCGAAGAACTCTGCGAAGGCATCGAGGAACCTCGTGGAGAGATCCAGTACATTCATTATTTCTGTGGTGTTTCCGGTCAGTCGGAGGAGAGCGACGAGATTTATGCACGTCTGAGAGAAAAACTCTATCGTCTGGTGAGCAGTCTTGTCAGAGCGTTCGCGGAAGCAAAACCATATCTGGTTGATGACATCTCATCTGGCAAACTGAATGAATATGACAAGAAGGTCACTTTCTACATTGAGTTGAAGAAAACCATCGGTACGGCCAGTGGTGACTTCCTCGATTTGAAGGCCTATGAGCCTGATATGAGAAAGATGATTGATAACTATATCACGGCAGCGGATGCTGAGAAGATTGGCGATTTTGATGATCTTACCCTATTGGATTTCGTAGCGAAGCAAGGTGAAACGCTTACCGGTGAAGGTGATAGTGGCCACAAGGAAGGTGCGGCAGAGGCCATCGAGAATAACATCCGTAAGAAGGTTATTGAAAAAGTCACCGTCAATCCGCGCTACTACGCAAAGATGTCAGAAATCCTTGATAAGCTCATCGAAGAGCGTAAGCAGGGAGTTCTTGACTATGCTGAGATGCTTGAGAAATATATAAAGCTGGCTAAGGACGTTGATTGCCCGGAGGATAACGATAAATATCCGGAAAGCATCCGTAAGAGCAAGGCGCTCATGGCTATTTATGACAACACCGGCGAGGACGAGAAACTTGCCCTACGAATTCACAAAGCCGTGAAAAAGCAAGCACTGTCTGGTTTCAGGGATAATCAGGTGGTTGTCAGGAGAATAAAAAAGGCTCTCTTTGAGATTCTGGGTGATGATTCCGAGGTGGAGCGCATCTATAAGATCATTGAGAAACAGGAGGAGTATTAATGCGCATTGTCATTTCCGGGATTCCGATTGATGTGCAAAAAAAGAATATAAAGAATATGCACCTTCAGGTGAAGCCGCCGGATGGACATGTGGTAATTTCTGCGCCTTTATCCGTGGACGATAAAGCTATAGAGGCTTATGCCAGAACTCAGCTGGGCTTTATCAAGAGGGCTATTGCGCAGTTTCAGGATCAGCCAAGAGCATCGAAGCGACAGTATGTTTCCGGCGAGACGATGTATATCTGGGGGAAGCAATACTTTCTTGTCTTCAAGCCGGACAATCAAAAGAACAGCTTCGAGATTCAGAATCAGAATATTGTTCTATCCATGAGCGCCAAAAGTACCGTGAAACAGCGAGACGCTTATGTGAAAGAGGAATATAGGAAGATCCTAAAGGAAGAAATAGAAAAGCGTCTGCCTAAGTGGGAGACACAGACAGGACTTAAATGTGATTCTTGGCAAACGAAATATATGGTCACAAAATGGGGTGCCTGCAGCACAGATAAAAAGAAGCTGTGGTTCAACCTGCAGCTCGCCCAGAAACCGTATGCCTGCCTTGATTATATTATTTTGCATGAGCTTACACATTTAATTACAAGAAAGCATGACGCCACATTCATCGCATACATGGATAGGTACATGCCTAATTGGCGTGAAATTCGGAAAGAGCTCAACGACAGCAGACTGGACTACTATGAAGCACAGGACGAAAGTCCACTGCAGAAACTGATCGACCAATCTCGTTATGACGACATCCGGGATGCGGCCATAGCTTATATTCAAGAAGAGCATTCTGGTGACACTAAGAGACTTTCGGTCGTTGATATGGAAATCGAGAATGTTATCCACATTGAACAGCCAGAGGATGGCGTAATTGCTTTCGATGTAATTGCATCATGCGATGTCGAAATGCCGTCTGCTTCTCGCAAGGGATATTTTAATGAGCGCTGGCTTAAGATCCTTTGTCAGGCTACTCTTGGCATCGATATGAGCGGGTTCCGAATCATGTCTGTTGGTAATTGTGAGTCGCAAGAGGAATCTGATAATGACCGCCTGTCAGGAGAGTTGGTGCCTATTATCTCTCGTGACCAGTTTGACGACGAGGCCGAAAAGTTCCTAACGAGGTATTGTCCGGAAGCGCTGGATAAACCGATGAGAGTTCCAATCGAGACGATAGCCAGCGATATGAAACTACAGGTTATCGAAGATGTCCTTCTGTCAGATGATCTCACTTACTTTGGAACTATCATATTTGATAACGGGAATGTTCTCGATAAGCATCGGAAGATTACAATCCGCAATGCTAAACGTGGAACAGTATATCTTGATCCGCGTGTTTCCTACGAGAGATCTGTAGGAACAAAGCGTACTACACTGGCACACGAGTGTTTTCACTGGCATCGTCATCAGCCATACCACGTGCTGATGAAAATGATAGGTGCCAATGATAATTTGGGAAAAGCAATTCAATGTCAGATAGCCGCTAATTCCATGGATTCAGATAAATGGAAGGCTGTAGACTGGATGGAGTGGCAAGCCAAAGGCGTCGCTCCGAGAATCTTGATGCCCGCGAAACCGACACGCTTGAAGGCAGATCAGCTCCTTGCAGTTTATGGTGGGGCTGATGATGCGAGCATTGCAGCTTATGAGAATGTCATTGATGAACTTGCGGAGCTGTTTGATGTGTCGAGACAGGCCGCCAAGGTTCGCCTGATGGATCTGGGATATTCCAAAGCCGAGGGCGCATATCCATTTGTGGACGGTCAGTATGTTCGCGGATATTCATTTGAAGCAGGTGCCTTGGATAAGAATCAGACGTTCACTATTCCCTATGCCGATTTGTTTAAGGCGTACTGCTTTGATCGTGAGTTTAAGAAGCTGATTGACAGCGGAAAGTTTATTTTTGCAGATCGTCATCTCGTTCTCAATAATGAGAAATACATAACGAGAGATCAAGCCGGGAATGCTGCTCTGTCAGAATATGCACTCTTGCACATGGATGAGTGCTGTGTGGTTTTCTCGAAGGGCTATAGTTATCAATCGAAATATCAAGGCGCGAAGTATTACGCGCAGTTCATGCGGAATGCCGCACCTGTTGAAAATCAGGTCGAGTATTCCTTTGAGCTTAATGCGCACAACAAAGCACTTCTTGATCAGATCAAGAACGCAAAGCGCCGTTCTGAAGCATTACGCAGATATCCCGGCTCTTTTGCAGAGACACTGGTCGCGTTACAAAAAGAGAGAAAGCTCTCAAATAAGCAATTGGCAGACCGTTCACTTGTTGGTGAAAAGACAATTCAGCGCTTAAGAAACGATGAGGAATACCCGACTTCAGTTCAGACAGTTCTTGCATTGTGCGTAGGCCTTAAGCTGCCTTTGCCAGAGGCTGAGATGTTTCTCGGTAAAACAGATTTTAAATTGAATTCGATGAAAAACGAAGGTTATGTTTATCAATGTGTTTTAGCGGCCTGTGCTGAGAATTCGATTTATGAAATAAATGAAATGCTCAAGGAAAACGGAATTACTCCTCTGGGGAGCGATCCCGATCTTCAGTGAGTCAAGAAGGAGGACTAACAATGGCAGTGCCAAAATACGATGAATTGATGAAGCCTTTACTGGTAGCAGTAAAAGACGGTGAGGTCTATAAAATTAAAGACGTTACTGCCGAGTTAGCTCAACAGCTAAATTTATCATCAGAAGACCTCGCAGAAATGCTTCCGAGCGGCAGACAAACAGTGTTTAAAAACAGGGTCGGATGGGCGTAGACTTATCTGAAAAAGGCTGGACTCCTTGATAGTCCTGCCCGCGCCACTATTGTCATTACGGAAATTGGAAAGAAGGTAGTTGCAGAAAATCCGGAGAAAATAGACTCTAAATATCTGGAGCAGTTTCCTTCATTTGTAGATTTTGCATCCGCCTCTGATCCTACGAATGGAGATGATGCAGTGCCTACGATTTCAAAGTCGACGGATCTTACACCCGATGACCAACTTGAAGACGCATACAAGCAGATTAATGCAAGCCTTGCATCTGATTTGTTGAGTGAGGTTCTGAAAATTTCGCCATACACCTTTGAAAAGCTCGTTGTTGATCTTCTTTCAAAGATGGGTTATGGAACTGTGGCTTACGGAAGTCATGCAACAGTCGCTTCCGGTGATGATGGAATTGATGGAGTCATCATGGAGGACAAGCTCGGCTTCTCTTTGATTTATATGCAGGCTAAGGAATGGGCACCAGATAGAGTTGTTGGTCAACCGGACATTCAGAGCTTTGTTGGTGCGATTGCCGGAAAGCACGGCGACGGACTTTTCGTTACGACAGCTAAGTTTTCACAGAAGGCTAAGGATTACGCAAATACTCATCATATTATTCTGATTGATGGTGAGAGACTTGCAAATCTAATGATTGAGTATAATTTCTGCGTGTCAACGAGAAAAACTTTTGAAATTAAGGCAATTGATACGGATGCTCTTGCTGAATATCAGGATGAGTGACGTTCTACCATAGACATTAAATCGGAGGAATATTATGTACAAAAAAATAAAGAAGGACATAGCTCAGGAATACTATGTGAAGAACTACCCAAACGATGGGCAACGGTTTGTCGCATGGTATCTTCGTAATATCCATAACCTTGATACCTTTGAGGCCAAGGCCTGTATTACTGATGGAGCCGGTGACAAGCAGATTGATGCGGTTTATATCGATGACCAGTCTTCCACGATATACATCATTCAGGGAAAGTTTTACAAAGGCGACACTGTGGATGCAGAACCTCTTCGTGAGGTAACATCGTCGTGGATTCAAATTAAGAATCTTGCAAAGTTGCAGGAGGCGGCTAATGAAAAGCTACAGGCAAAAATCAGTGAGATTGCTACAGCCTTAGAGGACGACTATGAGGTTTGTTTTGAACTGATTACTACATCAGGGTTGACCGATTCTGCTAAGGCCGATCTGGCTGCTTTTCAAGCGGAGCTTGCGGAGAGCGAAACTTTGAGTGCGAATCTTGTGCTTGTTGACAATGAAACTCTTCAAGCTCGATATGATGAGGCACTGAATCGAAATCGTCCATATATCAATTATGAGTTTTCCATTGAGCAGGGAAAGTATATGGAGATGCAGATTGGCGCGACCAGAGCTGTTATCGCAGCCATTCCATTGAAGGAGTGTATAAAGATTCCCGGCATCAAGGACGGGACGCTTTTCAGAAAAAATGTACGCCAGTCTCTCGGTACCGGGAATAAGGTTAATAAAGGAATTGCTCGCACACTGCGGAATAATCCGGAGGAGTTCTTCTTCCTTCACAATGGAATAACGGCAATTTGCTCGTCTATCAAAATTGTCAACGGAACCATGAGCGTAAAGGAATTGAACGTGGTGAATGGCTGCCAATCCCTGAGTACGATCTTTAATTGCAGTGAATCCGTCCGCAATGTCAGCGACGCTTATATAATGTTCCGCTTCTATGAGATTAGTAATGCAGAGCGTGCAGATGAAATCAGCACATGCACTAACTCTCAGAGTGCTGTAAAAGCTCGTGACTTGAGGAGCAATGACAAATACGTTCTGGCAATGAAGAAGGCTTACGAACAACACTTTACAGACGGATACTTCATTACAAAACGCGGAGAGAATGCTGATCCAGTTAAATACAACACGGCGCATATTGTGGATCTGACATCACTCGGCAAACAACTGATCGCATGGCATTCTCAGAGACCTACCATTTCCTACAGTGAGAGCAGAATATTCGATAAGTATTTTGAGCAGCTGTTCCATAGAGAATATAGTCCTGAAAAGGTTCAGGCACTTTCCGATCTCTATAAAGAGGTTTATAAGAATTGGGGCAATGATAATCCGCTTGGACTGAACGAGGCTTTGATAGCTCTTAAGGCATACGCTCCGTACCACCATCTTTTCGCTGTTTCTGTTCTGTTCTGCGAGATCAATAAGATGCAGGATCTTGTCCCGAATCCGGCAGTAGCAATGCAGAAGCTCAAGGACAACGACCTTCTTGACACAGTTATTGAACTCGCCGGTCAGTGTTTGAATATGGGATTTGAAATTGCACTTGATGATGCAAGCCAGAACAACAAGGTGTTCAGCCCTCCGAACTGGACTAAGGCAAAAGCCTCCTTACGTGATATCCGTACTGCCGTAAAGCAGTATCTGATGACCGTGAGAATGACACCCGGCGGGAAGGATATACTCGACAAGCTGAATACGGGTCTCAAAATGTCAAATGATGATTTTGAATCTCGCTGGAGTGCAGACTAAACCTTTTAAGGTTTCCTCACACTATTTTTCGAGTGATATTAGTAAATTCGCAAAAATTACAAGGCCTCTTATGAAACATCAAATAAAAGGAAAGGTCGTGAACAAATGAGCAGAATACTATGCCCGGAATGTGGGACAAAAATATCAGATAAAGCTACGAAGTGTCCGCATTGTGGATTTCAAAGTGCCGATCCGAAGAGGCCAATCAGTGAGCAGGACAAATACGAGATGGTTCCGATCTTCGAATATGATATTGAAGAGTGGCAGCCGAATCGCGGAGAACTAAGCATTATCTCATATGAAGATAATAGAAGTCTTATTCAGTATTTTGGTAAGTGGGAAAATATCAAGGTAAAGCTTCCTGCAATTGCAGAAGTAATAGGAGCTATGGCAGGCAAGGATCACATCATGGTTGCTAAGATGGATTCCTATGTGAAGGATTTAATAGATAAAGGAATCTATCGATTCACCATTGATAAGCAGGGGGAAATACTACCAACAATTCGTGACGCAGATGGATTTGTTAAACAGGTGAGACTTGAGGACATGGCCTTGACGCCTAATCTCACACAGTCATTAAACAATTTATCGACGCACGCTGTAATGGCTCAGATTCTTGATGAAATAGAATATGTTGGTGATGCAATAAGAGAGATTCATGTAGAACTTCAGAATGATCGTCTTGCTATGGCAGAAGGGGCAAGGGATAAACTAATGCAGGCAAGGCTGATTCAGGATGCAAAGCTGAGAGAAGCGGCAATGCTGGATGTTATACATAGTGCGACAGACGCAAAGCGAGTATTGATGCGGAACTTTTCTCAGAATATGTATCATATCACCGAACATTCCCAGAAGTCTGATTTTCAAATGATGCTTGATTTCAGAGGAGAAAAAGACGTCAGCAGGAAGGCAATTGACGCATTTCAGGCACTTGTTTACATTACTAACTCTGTGCAGACCGAGTGTGAAGGATACGCTATGCTGGGAGAATATGAACCGTGCAAGGAATGCTTAGAGGAATTCAAATCATTCATTGTGGAAAATAAACTTAATGAGCGAGATACATTATTATTGCTCAATGAGAATTCTTCTCAGAAGCGGATCGAAGTAGTTGATCAGTTTACTGATATTGCAACAAGGATTACAGCCTTTGATCCGAAGGCACAAATTGACTATTCAGTACATAATTTGTTGACCGCAGAAACAGAACATACCGGAGGTGATTCTGATGAGCAATAATAAAGATCCAGAAATTCGTTACTGCAAAAAGTGCGGATGCGAACTTGTAAGCACGAATAAGCACAAGCTATGTGATAATTGCAGACGCGAAAGGAATGCAAATATTAGAAATGGCGTATTAGGTGCAGTGGGCACGGTTGGTAGTGTCGCACTATTTATTGTTACCAAGGGAAAGCATGGTGGTGGAGGAAATAAAGCCTGAGCCGAGTTGAGGCAATGGGATTTCAGACTTGTTCCCCCAGAGCAAAGTCTTGAAGCGGTCGGCAAACCAGTGCGTTTGCATATTATAGGTAGAAGCAAGCACTTTGACCTGTTTCCGAGAACGCACAAGGGTAAAAATCGGTGTGTTTTAAGGCAAAAATACGCTTTGATAAATTCCCGCGAACGACCGCTAAAATTTGACATCAATCTGGAGCAATCGAGCCACGTCGAGACGGTGGTACTGTTATCAAGAGATGTATGAAAGTCTTTGATTTCAAGCTATTTTTGGTATTTGACATCCGGAGCAATAGTCGAAGCTGGCCGCTCTTTGGAAACTTATCGACAGAACTAGTTCGCAACCGATTCTGATGGTTTTCATCTTTCGTCATAAAATATTGCCAGCAAATGCTTGCAAACGCAAGCAACTATTAATATAATATTAGAAAAAGGAGGCGATACCATGGCAAACACATCCGCTGTATATGCAAGAATAGATACCAATCTTAAGGATAGCGCTGAAGAAATTCTTTCTCAGTTAGGCATTTCTCCATCAAGTGCAATTCAGATGCTTTATAGTCAGATTGTACTTAAGAAGGGCATGCCGTTTGATTTACGTCTTCCTTCTTCAAGACCTGTCGCTGTCGGTGCTATGACAAGAGAACAGCTTGATGCAGAACTCCAAAAGGGTGTTGATTCTATCAAAGCAGGAAAAGTATATTCTGCAGATGAAGTTGATGCAGCACTTGCGAAGGAGTTTGGTATATGACGGAAAATTATACAGTCAGCTACTCTGAGGATGCAATTAATGACCTAAGAGAAATCTACACCTATATTGCAAATGAACTTCTTGTTCCAGAGACCGGCACTGCTCAGGTGGGGCGTATCCGGGAAAAGGTCCGTTCCTTGTATTTCATGCCTGCACGTAATGCACTTGTCGAATGGGAACCGTGGCATTCTATGGGAATGCATCAACTTCCGGTGAACAACTTTATTGTGTATTATCTGGCTGATGATGAAACAGGAACTGTTACAGTAGTCCGTATCTTCTACGGTGGCCGTGACATCGAAGAAATCGTAAATTCACATGAATAAACAGAAGTGGAGCTTTTGCAAAAACAAAGACCAGCCGTTGACCAATCCACGGCATACGGTATTGCTATCACGAGATGTATGAAAGCCACTTCAAACCCCACCGCAAGATGCTGTATTTTATAGTACAGCCACCCGGCGATCATTGAACGGGCGGCGTTCCACGCGGTGCAGCTGACTTCGGATGAGGATATTCCTTTTGCCGTGACGCTTGCAGTGTCAAGTGTGGAGACAGAGGCGCTTCTTACGGAGATGGAAAAAGATCTGGCGGATAATACACTTGTTATCAGTTCGAAACAGAGCGTATATTGACATACCAAAGGAGGTACCCATTATGCTCTATGTGAAAACAACGAATCCAGACGGCACACTGACATTCGCTCCTGTCAGGAGCGACAACGTCTGCCAGTACTGCACGACCTGCGGACGGGAGGACGGGTATTGCCGGGAACATTACCCGCAGAACTATCCGGAATATAGGAGGCTGATTTTTTAGAACCATCATAACAGTCAAGGAGCTTCCCCCCAATCAGGGAGGAGCTCCTTGACATGCCACGAATGATCGTGACAACAGCTTTTTCTTTGATGTTCTGCCTGTGAAACAGCGGCCTTATTCGCCGAACACGGCCACATAGTCGGCCTTAAACTTCTCAATGCCCTGATCGGTCAGGGGGTGATGGGTCATCTGCTCGATGACCTTGTAGGGCACCGTAGCTATATCCGCGCCTGCCAGCGCGCAGTCACTCACATGGATCGTGTTGCGCACGCTCGCCGCGATGATCTGCGTGTGGATATCCGGATAGTTCGCGAAAATATCCACAATGGTCTGGATCAGGTCGATGCCCGGCTCGGAAATGTCGTCGAGGCGTCCGAGGAATGGTGAAACGTAAGTTGCGCCTGCGCGGGCGGCCAGCAGCGCCTGATTCGCACTGAAGATCAACGTGCAGTTGGTGGGTATGCCCTTGGCGGAGAGAGCTTTGATGGCCTTCAGGCCCTCAACGGTCATCGGGATCTTCACTACCATATGCCTGGGGTCCAGCGCGTAGATGGCCTCGCCCTCCTGGATCATGGTCGGCGCGTCGGTGGTGGTAGCCTTGACCTCGCCGGAGATGGGGCCGTCCACGATGGAGGCGATCTCCGCCAGCGTCTTGGCGTAATCCTTGTGTTCCTTGGCGATGAGGCTGGGGTTCGTCGTCACTCCTGCGATCACGCCCATATCGTTTGCCTTGCGGATCTCGTCTACATTAGCGGTATCAATGAAAAATTTCATGATCAAATTCCTTTCTGTTCTTCAAAGCGGATCAGTCCGCTCACCTCGCGTCCGCCTTCCGCACGTGAAATGGCATACAGCGCGGAGCCGTATGCGGCTTCCTCCTCGTACAGCGGCAGGCACAGAGGCATTTTGAATCTTTGTGTCAGGAGCCGGCGCATGACCGGATTTTTGCGGATGCCGTTTCCGGAGCCGACCAATATGCTGCGTTCGCCTGCGAGCGGACTCAGCTCACGATAATATCCATACAGCTCCTCAATGCATCCGCTGAGGAAGCCCACTGCCAGGTGTGCCACGTCAAAGTTACTTTCGCTGATACCTGTGATGCTGCCACGCTCCAGCGGCGCTCTGCGCCGGCCGCAGAATTCTGTGCAGACAGTCAGGTTTTCCCCCGCACAGGCAAGTGCCCTCGCGTTCATGGCCTCATACAGGTCGGCGGGATCCGGCGCGCCTGCCATTGTCGCCGCCTCGCGGAAAAGTTTTTCCAGCAGCGCATAGGAGCGGCCGCCGCACAGAGAGCTCCCGACCGCCAGAAAGCGGCCGCTAAGGTACGGCCGCGTTTCACAGTTTTCGGTAGCTGCCGGGGCGTCTATGGCGAGCGTAAGCTGGCTGCCCGTCCCGATATTCACAAGTATGCTCTTGTCCGGTTCGCGGACAGATCCGAGGAAACTCGCCTGATTGTCGCCCAGCGCGCCGAAAACCGGAATTCCGCTTCTGGTATGGGAAATGTACGCCTCCCGCACATCGGGCAGCATTTCACAGGGGATCTTGGCGCAGGCAGCCTTTTCCTGATCGAATTTTTCCGCTGCGGCATCAAAAAGTCCCATACTGGCTGCGAGCGACGGATGCGTGACGGCCGCCGCCTCGCAGCACAGATGCATCCTGTAGTAGTCCGGGATCGTGACGATCCGCGCTGCCCCGCGCGGCACATTTCCCATCTGCAGATCAGTATACAGCGTAACCGCGCCGTACCCCGACGCGCAGAAATCGCCGGTCACCTCTGACAGCTGCTGCGCATAAGTGCGCTGCCCGCCGGGAGCACAGAGATTTCCGCGCCCGTCCTGCCATGTGATCAGCGGTGAAAGAGCATTTCCCTCTCGATCCGTATACACGATCCCGTGCATTTGGCCGGTCAGGCCGATGCCGCACACCTGCGGGCAGGCATCGAGCAGCTCCTGCAGGATCTCATCCGTCATCCTGACGATCTCCTGTGCGTCCTGCACTTTGGCATAGGGCTGCGCCGCAGGCGCAAAAGAGTGCCTGCGAGACCTTGTCATGACCACCGCACCGCTGGCGGCGTCCGCAGCTACGCCGCAGATCGTTGTCGTTCCTATATCCAATCCAATTGTATACATTGCTTTTCGCAGCTCCATTACAGCGTATAATCCGAATAAGGGCCGCTGAAGGCATGGCGAAGAAAGGCCACCGACTGTCGTGCATCCGCGTCAAGCCTTGCCTGATCCGCATTGCGGCTAAGATCCCGCCAGACTCGGATCTCCTGCCCGACTTCTCCGCCGTTGAGCACAAACGGTTCCATTACCACGCTGCCGTCATAATGAATCCTGCGCAGCGCGCCGCCGATCTCGTTCCACGCAAAGTTTCCCTTGCCGGGCACCCGGCGGTTGTTTTCACCGACATGGAAATGGCCGAGGTGTTTTCCGGCTGTTTCGATCGCCGCGACCATACTGTCTTCTTCAATATTCATGTGGAAGGTGTCCAGCATCACCTTTACCGCCGGCTCATCCACCTGCTCCACGAAACGCACGCCCTCTTCCGCCGTGTTGAGCAGATACCCCTCGTACCGGTTCAGCACTTCCAGACAATAGTTTACGCCGCACTCACCGGCAATATGGGCAACGGTACGCACGTTTTTCACGGATCTTGCCCAGTCAGCCTCTTTATCCACCGGCCTGGAAAAATCCACAGGCCAATAGGAATAGAGCCCGCCGCCGATAGTATGGATCTCCATCAGTTCCAGCTTCTTCAGCATTCCTGTAAAAAAGCGGATGGCATTTTCTACGACAGCCGGATCGGAAGACGCCAGATTTTCATCGGCACGAGGGCCATACCCCGCTGTAAGCATCACGCCTTCATCCGCCGCAAGCTTTTTCAGCTCCAGACACTCGCTGTCCGACATATTCTTCAGCCCGCCGCAGGAAATTTCCAGCGTATCAAAGCCAAGCTCCTTAACGCGCGAAACATACTTGCGGTAATCAGCCGCCCAGTACTTTTCCCAGTAAGCAAAATAGATACCGTACTTTATCATTAAGCCGCCTCCTGCTCTTGCCTTTTACTCCTGTTCTGCTGCACTTGTGGCGGCTGCTTTCTGCTCCAGCCGTCTGAGAAATGCCATTCCCTGTTCGTGGATACCTGTGTATTCACTGTACAGCCATGCCTCGATCATGGAAAGGGTGTACTCCATGCCCTTGGGTTCCATCAGCCACGCGCCTGTACAGAGCACGTTGCCGTTGTTGTCATTCCGGCTGAGCACTGCGGGCAGCACCTCATAGCACAAAACCGCTCTAATGCCGGGGATCTTATTTGATGCCATCGCCATGCCCTGACCGGTTCCGCACATCAAAAAGCCTACTGTCGCCTCGCCGGAATTTACCTTTTCGGCGACCAGCTCGGCCATTTCTGCATACTTGCAGTCGCCTGACTGATAGCTGGATTCGCAGCCGACGTTGTCAATGTCGTAACCGCGCCTGCGCAGCTCCGCGATGACGCGGGAATAGAAATTGTAAGCTGCCGGATCGCAGCCTGCGGCAATTTTAATATTTTGCTTCATATCACGAGCACCCCTTTTCATCCTTTTCGCGTGCGAAGAACGTGGCTTATTGCCTTATTCCCCGCATCGATCCTGTAAACCGGTTACAATGCATAATATAATGATTTGAGTTACCAAAGTCAACACTTATCGTCTGGAAACGAACTATTCGCCTTCACCGTGGTCATGCTGATCGGCAGCTTCGGGTTTTCAATCAATGAGGAGACCACATCAATATTGAAGATTATTTATATTTTTCACAGCTTTTTTTTAATTCTGCCAGGAAGCGTGCGGCAATTTTTTTCATGGGAACATCTTTTTTCCAGATAAGGTACGGCTTATAGTAGACCGAAGGTATCAGAGGAAGAAATTTGATATTTGGGTTATTAGCTCTGATCGCAGTACCGTAAACGCTCAGGATACAAGCTATTTTAGACTGTACCAGAAAATCCACATTGGCAAACAGATTATATGTTGCAATTACATTCAGCTCTTCATACAGATAACCGCTCCAGTCTTCAATTATGCTGTGGAGCCCTGCCCTTTCCGGCAGGATCAGCGGAAGCTTTGCAATGTCTTCTGGTGTGATTCCCTGCCTGCTGCAAATGCTTAGATCTTTTTGTACATAAAGGCCCCATTTTTCACAAAACGGCAATTCAAAATGATCGTAGCCGGTTATTTCTTTGGTAACCCCACAAATGCCAAAATCAAGCTGACCGTTATCTATTTTTCGTGTAATATCGCTTCCGCTTCCGGTAAAAAGATGGAAGCATAGATTGGGATATGATATTCTCATGTTCATGATGCAGTCCGAAAGTTCTTGTATGGGGAATGCTTCCCCGGTGCCTATGTATATATCATATTTTTGCGGCATACTCTGGCTGCGCATTTCTGTTTCCAGCTCATCAGAAAGCGCCGCCAGTTTTTTTGCCTTATTTAAAAAATAGTTTCCCTCTTCTGTCAGGTAGATTCGATTGTTTGAACGAATAAATAATTTTGTATTCAGATCATCTTCCAGACATTTGATTGCTTTTGAAAGTGCCGGCTGTGTGATATTCAGTCGTTTTGAGGCGAGCGTCATATTACCTTCTTCTGAAACGGCAATAAAATATTTTACAAAATTATTGTTCATTTGAGTTCGCTCCTTTATGGGCTTTTCTTTCACAATATTTCACAAAAATTGTCTCATCAATATTCGTGAAACATGATCTGAAAAATTTTTTTTCATGTTTTTTTAGTATATGCGGCTTCCTTTTGGGAAGAAGAGATAGTGGATAAAAAAGTGAAAATGTTGTGTCACGTTTAATACCTGTGATATACCGCACATTGAATAATACTGTATTTTACCTTTATTATACTGCATTTCGAGGGATTGGCATAGTTTATAAGGATACTGTTTCCGGGGTACTTTTGACATCCACATCATCATAATAATAAAAAGTAATAATCGTTGATAATTTTTAACCATTAGCGAAAGGAAAGTATGTACATTATAATTTCAGTTAACAAAGAACAAAATATTTGGTATTTGGGAGGATAAGATGAATCAAAAGGTACTCGACGGAAAAGTGATTATTTTAGTAGGAGCCAGCGGAGGACTGGGCAAATCCTTCGCGACTGAATTCGCAAAAGAAGGAGCAACGGTTGTAATGACCGGAAGAAATTCAGCAAAGTTAAAAGCAGCAGCTGATGAGATCGCCAGCGCGACAGGCGGGAAAACATTCCCGGTACAGGCTGACTATAAATCCAAAGAGGATGCAGACCGCCTGTTTAAAACAGTCTTAGATGAATTCGGGAAATTTGACGGCCTTGTAACCAATGCGTCAAGTACAGGGAACTGCCTGTCTTTGGAAGCAACAGATGAGGCCTATGTTGATGAAATTATCGATACAGATGTCAAGGGCCTTATGCGTTATAATCGCTACGCTCTGGAGCATTTCCTGAAGAGAAACGAGGGCTGTATCTTAAATATCGGCTCCAATAATCTGCAGCATCCTATCTGTGATTCTGTCTATTGTTCCGCAAAATTCGCCATGTATGGTTTGTCTATGCAGCTTGCCATGCGCTGTGTTGGGACCGGAGTTCGTGTCAATGTCTTGAATCCGGGATCTTTTCCGAGTGGTTCCGGAGCAAACGTTTCAGCAAAAGGCAATACCGGTCATATGTACGATGCAGAAGAAAAAGTTCAGGCTTCAGGTATTATCCCGGTTGTAGACGGAAGCATGGTCGATGTTATGAAAGCCAGAACGAATCGCGCAGTTCCGGTTGACACAGATCAGGTCGCATACGCGGCAGTATTTCTTCTGTCGGATATGGCGAAAGAGATCACTGGTCAGATGCTGACTGTCGACCGCGGCGGATATTTATAAAAACTGTCTTATGACAGTCCAGAGGGAGACAATATGAATTTTTCAAAATATACAGATGTTGGGGGGAATTGAACGTGAAATGGAAACACGAGCTGGACGAGAATTATATTAATATTGGAAGGCAGCCTGGCAGCGATGAATATGCGGCGGTTGCAGCTGATGAAGACATTAAATTAAACTATTCCAGGCTGCTTGATGGAAGAGTATGCATTGTTACCGGTTCATCTTATGGAATGGGATTCTCCATGGCGAAATTATACGCGCAGCATGGCGCTCGTTTAATAATGACTGCCAGGAATGAAGAAAAACTGAATAAGGCTGCGGATGATATCCGAAAGGAAATTCCGGATGCAGATATCCTTACCATGGCTTTTGACATGTGCGACAGAGATAAATGCGATGATATGATGGCAAAGGTAAAGGAAAAATATGGCCGGCTGGACGTTTTGCTGAATAATGCCGGGATGGGTGACCAGTGGCGTATAGAAGAAATGCCGGATGAGATTATGGACTATATTTTCGAATTAAATCTGAAGGGACCGATGCGTCTTTGCCGGGCGGCTCTTAAGATCATGCTGCCGCAGGAATATGGACGTATTGTTAATGTGGCATCTGTGAACGGGATCCGTCCCATGTGCGGAGCTGCGTACACAGCATCAAAGGGTGCTTTGAATATGCTGACAAAAAACATAGCCATCAGATGTGTCGGAACAGGAGTTAACTGCAATTCACTCTGCCCGGGATTTACCGTGACACCGCTTGCCCTGGAACAGGAGAAAGGCGGGGAGTCCAGCCGTCTGGCACCTGCGGGAAAAGACATGATACCTATTCTTCATGAGCGAACAGTCAGGAATGCGCCTACATTCCCAATTGACCAGGCCAATCTTGCCCTGTTTTTAGGATCAGATATGTCAAGAGGGGTCAATGGACAGCTTATCGTTTGTGACAACGGACAATTCTTATAGATCGATCGCGGTAAGATCCGAAATATAAACCTTAAAGTGCGCAGTTGAGCGGAAGGTGCCCGGCTGCGCACTTTTGCTGTGCCTGCAGAATGCAGGTATATGCAGATACAGCTGCAATGGATTTTTATATACCTGTGCTATTATATGTTATAATCTAATGTATATGAAGGTATTTCGGGAGGGTATCGTGATGAAGGGAAAAGGTATTGTAAAACATCGCGTTTTATGTATTTTAATAACAGCATTTTTGTGCGCGTTTATGTGCGCGGCAGGAACTGCGCCGGTACGGGCTGCCTCTGGGAATGACACAGTCACAGCACAGAATACGATTCTCACCGTGACTGAGGCAAAAGCACTCAGCAGTTCAGAACTGCTGTATGGGCGGACTTTGAATTCGGCCGCGGCACGCGTCTATAACAATGTGTCAGGCTCTGTGAGCGGATCCGTGGGGACATTGGCCACTATCACTCAGACAATTGCTGCCGGTGACTGGTCAGCTATTAAAGCCGGAACTGTTGGTTCATACAATGTCAAATATACAGCGGGGAACAGTTCAGCGACTGTGAAGACCGCCGTGGTGCCTGACGGTTCAGTCATCGGGCCTGACAATGACGGTGATGACGCGGTATATTCCAAAATTGTAATGATGAAGTCATCTGACGCGGTAAGTGCGTTTGGATCATCAGGTTCCCGCAGCCTTATGAGCTCAACGTACAATGACGTCCATGCCGTTTTGAATGGTGTGACTATTGATGATCCGGAAGCTGACACTACAGATGTCACGCAGAGCTTTGCGGATCCGAATGCGTGGTCATCCATCAAAACCGGTACGGCGGGCAGTTACTCGGTAACATATGCCTGTGGTACTGCAAAACCGCTGAAGGTACGCATTATTATTGTTAAAGATTCTGCGCATGTAACAGGACTGAATGATGCAGTTATTGCTGAAGGTATTACAGTTACAGGCTCTGCAGCAAAAACGTTGACTGAAAGTGGCCTGTATGGCCCAGACTGCAATTATGTGGTGGGTTACTGCAGAGATGCCAATGGTGATGATATTGATATAGTTGATAACAATGAATCTGGCATCACTGCGATTATTCTGCAGACATTAATTGACGACTGGGCTTCTATTCATGCCGGGACCACGGGTACCTATGATGTAATGTATCAAATCTCCGATCAGTACGATCATTCTGTAAGCAGTATAACTCCAACAGTAACGGTCATGCCCGATGACGCCACGATAGTCGGCAATACAGGCGACGCAGTGAAGGCCAGTTCGTTCATCATTACATCGAGCACGGCAAAGAGCAGCTTTGCGGGAAAGACATCTGACATACTATACGGATCCTCGGCTGCGGGAACATCTGCAGAATATAACCGCGTGATCATCGATAAGAGCAATAAGATCCTGACAGATTCATCGAGTCCGACCAGAAAAACAGCTTCCGCGCAGACTATCACTTCAAGTGACTGGTCATCTGTTCAGGCAGGCACCGCAGGACAATATAATGTGACATACGCGGTAAAGACACCAGACGATGCTTCAAAGACTGATGCTTCTCAGACCGTGCACGTTATCGTAATGCCTGACGGCTCATCGATAGATACAGACAAATTATCTGCAGTTTATGCAGGCGACGTCACAATTAATGCTTCTCAGGCTAAGGGACTTGCCAGGACAGATCTGTTCGGGAGCAGCTTCAGCAAGGTGACTGCTGTCAAAAACGGATCGCTCGTCAGCTCCAGTGACCTGCCTGCGGTACTGACACAGACCATTGCAGACGCTGACTGGTCATCTATCCAGGCTGGTACAGCGGGATCATATGATGTGACATATAAACTGCCGGGTACTGGCGCGGCTGTGACAGTGAAGGTCACAATCGTTAAGGATCCTTCCATATATAGTGTGACGTGGAATGTTACGGCTGGATCGGGCAGCGGTTCTGCAGCTGTTGAAGGCTCGGATTTCACAGGTACGATAAGTCCTTCAACCGGGGCAAAACTGCCGGGAAGCATAACGGTATCCGTCGGAGGCAAAGCTATCACCGACTTTACATACAAAGACGGAAAGGTGACTATACCTGCTAAGGAGATCACAGGCGCTGTGGTCATTACGGCGGTGTGCCCTTATGAAGTTGCCGCGTCCGGCATAACCGGAGGAAAATTAACTTATGACACTCAGCCGGTAAAGGGAATGGATTTCACATGTACGATAACGCCATCAACCGGAGCAAAACTGCCGGGAAGCATAACGGTATCCGTCGGAGGCAAAACCATCACCGACTTTACATACAAAGATGGAAAGGTGACTATACCTGCCAGGGAGATCACAGGCGCTGTGGTCATTACGGCGGTGTGTCCTTATGAAGTTGCCGCATCCGGCATAACCGGGGGAAAATTAAGCTATAATAACACACCGGAGAAGGGCAGGGATTTCTCCGGCAGGATAACAGCTGACGCGGGATACAGCCTGCCTCAATATATCACAGCTGCAGTCGGCGGCAAAATACTAACAGAAGGACAGTATATGTATGACGCGTCTACAGGAGCGTTTACGGTAAAAGGGCAGTATGTGACAGGAAAAGTCGATATCACAGCAAAGGGAATAAAGACGAATGTCAAAGGTGCGGCAGCAGCAGCCGGCAGCCTCATATACAAGGTAACCGGTGCGTCTTCAAAACTTTCAGCGTCAGCGGCAGGCAGGTACGGGACAGTGACGGTGATTATGCCGCTTAAGAAAACATATAAGAGCATTTCAATCCCGGAATCAGTAACGATAAACAAATACACTTATCGTGTGACGAAAATTGCCGCAAAGGCATTCAGCAAATGCGGCAGACTCAAGACGATCAGGTTTAATGGAAAGCATATCACAAAGATCGGCAGCAAAGCATTCAAAACATGCGCAAAGAAATGCACGTTCAAGATCCCGAAATCGAAATTCAAAAAGTACAGAAAAATGCTCATAAAGAGCGGTGTTCCTAAGAAAGCCGGGTTCAAGAAAATCTAAGACATTGTTTCAGGCAGTTCGGAGATGGGCTGCCTGATTTATTATGACTGCATTAGAATAGGGAGATGATCATTATTAATGGAGATATAGAGAATTCACCAGTCAAAGATAAAGTAGTCGAATGTAATATGACAATAGGAAAAGAAGAGCAGGAGACACTTCTGAATTTAAACATATTACTGGTTCAGCGCCAGAAAAAACTTGCTCAATACAGCTACATTATTATAGCCTTCCTGATATTTACGATGGCAGCTGCCTCAGACGTGTATTCGGATCTAAAGGCATCCGGGTCATTGACACAGATGCTTTTGCTGGTGAGTTTTATACTGCTGTTGTTTGGCCTGGGCGTCGGGATATTTCAAAGGGTATTTTTTCAAAGGATCCTAAAACGTGAGGAGAAAAATACAGATGTTTCAAATGAGAGGGGATACATTTTCTCTGAAGAAGGAGTAAGTATTTCATCAGAGATCGGGAAAGGGATCAGTTACTGGAGCGCTTTTTCGGTCAGAGGAGAAATTGGGCATTACATTTACCTGATGCGCAGGGACCGCAAGCTCGTTCTGATCGACAAAAAGAGATTATCAGAAACGGAACTTGCAGTACTTGCATCGCTGCTGCAAAATATAAAGACTGATGACAGGGTAAATAAAGACCATGATGAAAATGGAAAATCATTCCGGCTGCGCCTGTTTATAATTGCGACTGTGATCATTGTGATCGTTTCGATTATATATGCCTGCATCGGCGCTTTCTATCCGCTTTCTCAGGGGTCACGTTTTCGTTTATGGTTCAGCAGGACTTTTCCTGCCATCCTGCTTATTATCCTGCAGTGCATGGATCTGGCGTGGATATGTATACTGCACAGAATGATAAAAAAGAATGAGAACAGGAAGAAACGGTCCATAGTGCAAAGGATACTGCTCTGGATAATCGGAGCTGCGGCTGTACTGGCACTCGCATTCGGAATTTTAAGCCTTGCGTTTAATGATGATTCCGAAAAAGAGAATGTAAATGGTACGGTAACTGTGAGACATCCGATATGGCTGGATCCGACAAGATATTATCTGTATCAAAAAGAGAATTTTCTTGTTCTCCGATATCTGCGGGACGCAGATGGGCCGGAAGATACAGATCCATCTGTTACCCAGGAAGAATATGCAGAGAAGAGATCCAAAGAAGAGGAGGACAAGGCTGCCAGGGAGGCACAGGAAAAGATAACTGCAGATCAGAAGGAGACATCTGAAGATACGGCCGATGCAGATGAACAGCTACAAGAAACAAACGGAAATCAGCAGATAGATAAAGGATACCAGAAGATCTGCCAGACGTATCTTGACAGTCCTAAGCCGCAGTATAAAGAAAGTTATGACGCAAAAGGAAACAGTTATGTTATCGTATTTGAAGATAAAACGCAGATAAGATATCTGATCTACGACCGGGATACAGATAACGGCAAATATGCCCGCTATGTGTATTATCAAAGCGACAAAGGCGCAGATGGTTCATGGAGTCTGACAGAGGCAAAAATATTGGATATGTATCAGTATGATTATCAGTCACAGGCGGCAGAGGATCTGAAAAAGACTTCCTGGTAGGTCAGCAGCGGCCGCTGTGCCAGGCAGGACATTACACAGAAGCCTGGATTTTCAGATAATTTCTTTTTGATATAGGGATATCTTCTGCTTCTTTCATTATCCTCAGCAGTTCCTTTGGGTCAGCCTTGTCGAGCGGGATCCTGCAGTGCTGCATCATCAAATAAAAATTATCGGGGTCGAAGCAGCCAGTCAGTTTGTCCCATGTTTCCGATGCAGAGGGGAGCCGCATCAGTTCCGCTGCGGTCAGGCTGCCTTCATTCATGTACAGGCATCTGTTTGTCAGATCTACTACAACAGGGAATTCCGAGCAGGATTCAAGCCATTTCAGATTTTCCTCAGTGTTATCGATGATCTCCGGTTCAAGAATATAGCTTGTTTTTGCGCGCCGAATTTTCTGCTGCGATACTCCTGGACAGAGTTGCAGTCATGATATAGTGCATATATAGCTGCGGCCTCATAAAACAGAGACCGGTCTGACCAGTTCTTGTAATAGCCGAGATCGGCTATGCGGCCGTTAATGTAAACAGCGATGGTTGGTCTGTAGGACATTCGATCACCTTCCTTACTTAGTGTTCATGTAGAATGGATCGTTACATGCTCTGAGAAAAGCCGATGTGTCATCAAGCCCTTGACGTATCAGCTCGCCAGGTTGGCTGCCGGGAGACTTTGCGCTGTTCCGGCCCCGCGAAGAACATAGCGTTGTCAAGAGGCAGTAGCCCCGAAAAAAGGCGTAAAAAAAGCTGATCCATTTCCTCTTGCTGCAGCTCCTTATGGACAGACTTATCCTCTAAGATAGTCTTCCATAAGCTATGCAGAATGAAATGAATCAGCTGTATATACCGATGTACAGATATTGTAACTCTGCAGCAGGATGATGTCAATTAAGCAGCGGTTAATAAAATCTTCTGACCATAAAACAATTATTTAACAAAGTAACGGCCTGATATACGTGTAAAAATGAGGTAAATTGCAGATTATAATCAAAATTTGCGATCTGAGAATTTTTGCCTTATGCAGGTTTTGCGGAGTGCTGCAGAAGGTGCTGTGTTATCCATGACGGGTTCCCCGGCTATATCTTACAGGTGTATAATAAATTATACCATCAGTATACATGACTGATCATAGCTTTAAGTACGAGAGAAAATGATCTTGCAGAACGCATATGCGGCAGCCGCGGGATCTGACATCACTTCGCATTCAGAATCAGGAAGTCTGCTGCGGCTTCTGATAATATTGGATACAAGACAGGAGGGATCGGATTTGGATTGGATCAGGGGGATACAGAGAGCAATCGATTATACGGAGGAGCATCTGACAGAAGAAATCGATTATGACGCTGCGGCAGGAGAGGCCTGTTCGTCCGCGTTCCATTTTCAGAGAGTATTCAGCATCATGTGCGGATTTACCCTTGGCGATTATATACGCATGAGACGCCTGACGCTGGCTGCTGATGATCTTATCAACAGTGATGAGAAGGTCATCGATATCGCGCTGAAATACGGATATGAGACACCGGAGAGCTTCAGCCGCGCGTTTTCCCGCTTCCATGGCATCACGCCCACTGAGGCAAGGCGGGGCGGGACCGTCAAGTCATTTTCCCAGCTGTCTGTAAAACTCATTCTTACAGGAGGGAGCACAATGGAATATCGTATCGAGGAAATGAATGCTTTTAAGGTGATCTGCAGACGCGAGCAGATCAGGAAACCGGAGGATGTGACTGCGACCGCGGATATCAGCAAATTCTGGAGGAAATGCAATACGGATCATACCACCGAGAGGATATGCCGTTATTTTCCGGAGAAGCCGAGGCTCGGAGGACTGCTCGGGATCTGTTTCTCCCTGGATATTGACGGAAATGTATTTCCCTACGGGATCGGTGTTGAGTATGATGGAAGACCTGTGACTGACGCGGATCTTGAGATCGTCGATATCCCGGCCTATACCTACGCGGTATTTACATGCAGAGGCGCGATGCCGGACGCGTTTGTGAAGACCTACAAACAGATCGTCTCTGAATTTTTCCCGCAGAGCGAGCGCTATGAATACGCAGGCGGCATTGAGCTGGAAGTCTACCCGTCTGACAAGACGGATGATCCGAACTATACCTGCGAGATCTGGATCGCGGTAAACGAGAAGTAAAAATTGCAGATACGCCGATATTATCTGCAGGACTGTCTTGACAAACAGTCCTGCTCATATTATAATGAACATTGTTCAATATGGGAGGTGAGTCTGATGAATAAGATAGTTACGTCGAAGGAAGATATTTTGAAGGCCTGCCGGGAGATCGTTTCGGAAGAAGGCCTGTCGGCTGTCAATATGCGCGCCGTGGCAAAAAAATGCGGCGTAGCTCTGGGCTCTCTGTACAATTATTTTCCCAATAAGGAAGAACTGCTGCTGGAGACGATAGGGAGTGTCTGGCAGGACATTTTCCATATGGACCGCAGCTGCGGGGCGGAGCAGGGATTCCCCGAGACCGTCGAATGGATCTTTGAGAGCGTCCGCGGCGGAGCGCAGGAATATCCTAATTTCTTTACGACGCATTCGCTGAGCTTTGCCAGTACCGGGAAGAGCAGGGCCATAAGCACGATGGACGAGTATCTCGGACATATGAAGGACGGTATGGCGGCGGCGCTGAAGACGGACAGCCTGATCCGGACGGACATCTTTTCAGAAGATTTTCCCGAGAATGATTTTCTTGATTTTATACTCAGCAGTATACTTTTACTGCTGCTGCAGCAGAAAAAAGACTGCCGCATCCTGCTGGAGATGATCAGGAAAACGATCTATTGACGTGATTGCCCGCTGCGAGGCGGGTTTTAATCGAAACGAATATGAACAATGTTCAAGAAGGAGAGATAATTATGCAGGCGATTTTTGAGACCTTATTTGATATCGTGTATCTGAGCACGGTGATCACACTCGGCATACGCATGATCCTGGGAAGCAGCAGCCGGAAGCAGTATCTGCTGTACGGCGCCATGGCAGTGACGCTGGGCTGCGGCGACGCGTTTCACCTGGTGCCGCGCGCCATTGCCCTGTGCACTACAGGCCTTGCTGAGTGGACAGCGGTCCTGGGGATCGGCAAGCTGATCACTTCCATAACTATGACCGTATTTTATGTGCTGCTTTACTATGTGTGGCGCAGCAGGTACCGGATATCCGGCAGAGCAGGGATCACGGCGGCTGTCTGGATACTTGCCATTTCCCGCGTTATTCTCTGCCTGATGCCGCAGAATGCCTGGACGAGCGCTGACGCGCCGCTTTCCTGGGGGATCCTGCGGAATATTCCCTTTGCTCTGCTGGGACTGCTGATAATCGTGATCTTTTACCGCAGCGCCAAAGGCGACAGGCCGTTTCGCTGGCTGTGGCTCACGGTGGTCCTCAGCTTTGCCTGCTACATCCCGGTAGTCCTGTTCGCGGATTCTATCCCTGCAGTAGGAGCGCTGATGATACCGAAGACCTGCGCCTATGTCTGGACAGTCGCGATCGGATACCGCGCTATGAAAGGAGAAACTGACAAATGAAAAAGTACCTGGATATATCGTTTATTTACGCCATTATTGCCATGGCCGGCGGTGTTTTTTACCGTGAATTTACCAAATGGAACGGCTATACCGGGGTGACATCGCTGGGCAAAGTCCACGCGCATCTCTTTATGCTGGGAATGATGGTGTTTTTGCTGACCGCATTGTTCGCTGACCGGCTAGACCTCGCCGGACAGAAGAGCTTCCGGGCATTCATGTGTGTATACAATATAGGCGTTCCGCTCACAGCAGTCATGCTGGCGGCACGCGGTATCGTGCAGGTCATGGGTACGCAGCTGTCTGCCGGAGCGGACGCGGCCATTTCCGGCATTTCCGGCATCGGCCATATCCTCACCGGGGCCGGCCTGATCCTGCTCATCATCTCCCTGAAAAAGGCAGCGAAAGGATAAGTGTGGCGCCATGGAAAAAGAATGTCCTCACTTCCATGTCAGGAAGCGTACTTTGCTGGCGATAGCAGGCTGCGTCTGGCTGGCTGCGGGGTTCAATGTTGCCCGGCTGGGCGTTCTCTCGTACGGTGAGTCGCGCTCGTATACGCCGGTAAATATCCTGCTTTCATCAGCTGTATTCTGTATATTCGGCCTGATGTTCTATAAGATGAGTATGAAACACAACAGAAGGATCATTTCCTATGAGCATGAGACGAAGCCGGTATGGCACTTTTTTGATCTGAAGTCATATTTGATAATGACCTTCATGATGAGCGGAGGTATCTGGCTGCGTTCGTCAGGCCTGGTGCCGGCGGCTTTCATCGCCGTATTTTACACCGGACTTGGCTGCGCTCTCGCGTCGGCAGGGATCCTGTTCTGGTCCATGTTTTTCAGATATGAGAAAGGCATGGATGCTGACTGAAAACCCCGGTTCATCTGCATAAACGCTGTCATCGGGCATTTTAATTGCCGCCTGGCGAGCATACGAGATAGTTCCCTGAACGGGCCAGAACTGTGCAGCCGTCTTCCTCACCCTCCTGCAGGATCAGGAGATCCGCGCGTGAGCGGTCATCGAACTCAAAGCCTGTGAAGCTGTCGACCTGCCGGAAGGCAGCCGTGTTGTCCTTGTATTTCACAGTACTGATAAAGTCTTCAGGGGAAGTTTCGGTGTAAAAGAGCGCGAAAATGTACGGCTCATTGACAGAGTCTGTGATATAGGTGGTCCTGCTTCCCATAGCCCGGGCGGTCCTGACCGCATTTCCGAGCCCGGGGAAATAGCCGGTGCTTTTGCTGCCGCTGAAGGCCCGGCAGTAGGACGAGAAAAAAATACAGAAGCACATCAGCACGCCGGCCAGCGGCAGTACAGCCCATGAGCCGAGCTTTTGCAGGATCAGGAAACAGCCCAGTGCCGAAAAGTAGATTAATGGCAGCCAGAGCATATTCACCCTGTTGATGTTGCAGTTTATAAAAATGGTGCAGATCAGGCCGCATAAAAGCGCGATGCGCATAATGCTTTCACCCTCGTGCTTCTCTCTGTGTCCTGACAGCACGGAGGCTGAGAATCCGATGACAGCTGTCGGCAGGCCGAAGAAATAGAAAATGCCGCCGCGCAGGATGCCGAGAGAGTTGCTGCTCAAGCCGTCACTTTGTGTCCACAAAAGCCGGAGAAATGTCCTCAGGTTTTCCCCTGCCGCGGCCAGGCCACCGCCCCCGAATACGCTTGTGGCTGCCTCGCGGCTCTGCGTGAGCTTCGGGAGCGTTATGCCCCAAAGGCATATCTTATCAAGTCCAAGCAGGTTGATAGCCTGACAGGCCGCGATGGGCAGCGCGATGACGGCAAATATCAGCAGTGAAGCGAAGAAGATACCCGGCCGGATACTTTTTCGCAGCCAGATAATGGCCGCGATCAAGAACAGCGGCAGGAAGAAAAACATAGTACCGTAGGCGTAAAGACTCAGCGCGAAGCAGATTGCCGCGCTGATGAGCGCCTGCGGTTTTTTGCGTGCCGCGGCAGTGCGCCACAGCCCTGTCATCAGCAGGAGAGGCATGAGATTGCTCTCAAGAGCCCAGCGGCAGGCCATTATATGCCACGGGTTGACTGCGAGAAAGAACAGCGCGCAGATGCCGAACATTTTGCCGCGCGCGCTGCGGGCGAAGCGCCAGAACACGAACAGAGTCAGACACCCGGCAATGGCATTCGGAAGGCGGACGGCAAGTTCCGTCAGCCCCAGCACGGCGACAAACGGGATATCGATATAGCTCATCAGAGCGTTCTGGCCGCTGCCCCAGGCTGTGAGCAGAACAGGCCAGGTGCTGCCGCAGCGGTCCATGCCTGAGCTGAGCAGCGCATAAGCCTCGTATCCGGCGGACGCTTCGTCCTGATTCAGCCCGTATGGCAGCACGCCAATGCAGGCCAGCCGCAGCGCGCAGCCGAGCAGCAGGAGCAGCGCCGCAGGCAGCCACTCATGATCACATACCAGATCCCTGTAATATTTCCGTACCATAAACCGATGTCTCTTTCTCTATAGATACGGCTATCATAGCACATCCGCGGGGGTGTAAAAAGGGCTTATTTGACGGGGGCGGCAGCTGCAGATTTATGATTTCCATACATCGCGTATGATAAAATATATCCGATAATTTTCGTTTAAACACCATACAAATTAGCAATTATAGTTAGTAATGATAAAAGTTACAAGATATTATTGGCAATTATAAACATATTAAGATTAATACAAACGGATTTATTTAACAATATATTCAATAACACTTGTAATATTAGCTGGAACGAATCATAATTAATACAGATCATATCTTTGCATATGGGGAAGAAATCAGCAGTTAGTGAACGGGGGAACAGATGATTTATGAGAGAAGTCTATTTTGCAAAAAGTCGAATGCCAAACGGCAGTCAGCCTACGGTCGCAGAACATCTGCGAGATGTCGCAGCTTTGGCAAAAAGTAATGGGGAGGTATTTGGAGCAGGAAAAGAGGCAGAGCTATGCGGTCTCCTGCACGATTTTGGCAAATACAGTGAGTGCTTTCAGGGCGTTCTGGAGGGCAGGTACAGCAAGATCGACCATGCGCTCTGCGGTGCCGCACTGCTCAGCATGAATAAGTGGACGAAGTTTCAGCCGGAGATAGAAGTGATCAATGGTCACCACAGTGGATTACGTTCTGCGATGGAAATCAACCTGTATCTGAACGCAAGTATAAATGGACAGGAGCCAGTATACTGCAATGATGGAAAAAGAGCTGCCTTGAGCGGGAAAGGTGAGTATACGGATGCAGTTAAAGTATTGCAAAGAGATTTCCCGGGGTTTTTAATTCCTGAATGTAGGAATGCGTATGGGGACACCATGCTTGAGAGAATGCTGTTTGCACGTATGCTGTTTTCGTGTCTGGTAGATGCTGATTACAGTATATCAGCTGAAGAGGAAAATCCAGGATATCTGAAAAGTTCGGAATTAAAGAGTTTTGATCCTGAGGGCTGGCTGAATAATCTGCAGACGTATCATAAAGAGTTAACTGAGAAGTCGGGATCAGATCCTGTATTAAACCATATCAGGAATGAACTGTATGAGAAATGCGGTGAGATGGGAGAGCAGCCGGGCGGCCTTTTCACGCTTACCGCGCCGACAGGAACAGGAAAGACTCTGGCCCTGCTGAATTTTGCACTGCGGCATTGCCTGGCGCAAAACAAAAGACGGATAATTTTTGTTTTGCCGTTTTTGACTCTTGCTGAGCAGAATGCAGACGTCTACCGTAAGATCATCCCGGATCTTCTAGAGGACCACAGCCAAAAAGAGCTTCCTGAAGAGGCACGGGAATATGCCGCGCGCTGGAGCGCTCCGGCTATACTTACTACGTCAGTGAAATTTTTTGAGACCCTTTTTGCCCAACGTCCGACCGATTGCAGGAAACTGCATAATATAGCAAACAGCGTCATTATCTTTGATGAAGCTCAGACACTGAACCCTGAAGTGATGACATCCACCTTGGAGGCAGTGAATGCTCTTTGCAGATATTATGGCTGCACAGTGCTGTTTTCCACGGCCACTCAGCCTGACTTTGGCAGTATTCCGGGACTTGAATGGAAACCTCGCGAGATCATGCCGGATTTCCGGAAGATGTATGATGAACTGAGAAGGACTAAAGTGGACTGGAGACTGTCAGCTCCTGTGGATCTTAGTGAAATTGCTGCTGAAATGGCTTCACAGGGAAGTGTTTGCGCTATTGTAAATTTAAAAAAGCATGCCCGTAAGCTTTATGAGGCACTGAGTATTGATTGCGATCCGGACAGTGTTTTTTTCATTTCAACAAATTTGTGTCCTGCACATCGAAGCCTGGTAGTTAAAAAAATTCATGAGCGATTGGAAAATAAACTGCCTTGCCGCGTAGTATCTACACAGTGTATCGAGGCTGGTGTAGATCTGGATTTTGAGGTCATGTACCGCGCACTGGCACCTCTGGACTCGATCATTCAGGCAGCAGGACGATGCAACAGAAACGGAAATATTCATGCCGGCGGGAAAGTGGTGGTATTTATCCCGAATGAGGAGGGAGTTCTGTATCCCGGGAACTGGTATGAAAACGCGGCCCTGCTTGTGCTCCGTTTAAATGATGAGAGGAAGAACCTTCAAGTTGCAGGGAAAGATCTTGATATTCATTCACCGGACGACATTACATTTTATTATCATGAATTGTTTTCACATGCTAAGGATAAAGAGAAACTCTGTAAAGCGATTGAAAACAAAAAATACCTTGACGTGGCAAAAGAATATCGGCTTATCAGCAGCCAGGGACTGAATATTATCGTTCCTTATGAAGATGATCTGAAAAAATTTGAAGAAATCCGTGATGAAGCCTGGCGCGGCGGCATGACACATAAACTTATGCGGGAAGCAGCGGGCATTACGGTTTCAACTTACATAAAACGTGAAGAGCTGCTGCACTGGGCGGAGCCAGTGTTTTTGCCCTTAAAGTATGGTGAAGATGTGAAACAGAAGAATGAAAGCGGGTATTATATTTTATTACCACAGTGCTGTGAAAAATATACAGATGATATGGGCCTGCAGCTTGATAAAGAAAACGATGAAGTTACTTTTATATAATATGATAAGAATGAGGGTTGACATATATTGGATTTATCACTATAATGGCATTGACAGTAAGTACAGAAAACTTGCTGCGCCAAATATGGCGGTGAATTGAAATAATGCGATTATAGTGGCCTCCACTGATGGGGGCCAGAATGAAGATGGAGGTGAACAATAATGCAGGTGACAATGGAAATTTGGGGAGATTACGCCTGCTTCTCCCCACCTGAAAGTAAAGTGGAGCGTCTGACTTATCCGTTCCCGACGCCGTCTGCCGCCAGAGGGATGCTTTCGGCAGTATACAGCAAACCGAATGAGTTTTACTGGCAGGTAAGACGGATCGAGGTGCTTAACCCGATCAGGTACATCAACTTCAAGTGCAATGAGGTTAAGTCAACAATTTCGGGCAAATACATTTATACGGATGAAGATCGCACACAGCGTCAGACAGTGGCGCTACAGGATCCGCGCTACAGGATCACAGCTGAAATCTGTCCGAGAAAGGAATTTTCCGGCAGTGTTGATCAGCTTTACAAGCAGGCAATGCGCCGTATCCACGTGGGGAAGTGTTATTATCAGCCGGCTTTGGGACTGCGTCAGTTCGTGGCTTACTTTGAGGAGAGTGACGGCACGCGTCAGCCGATACCTGTTGATATGGATGCAGGACTGATGGTCTATGATGTATTTGATCTGCGCGATTATCAGGTAAGGAAAAAATCAATACCAATGCCCTCATTGTTCCATGCGATTATGAAACAGGGTGTGATCGAGGTGCCTGATTTCGACAGTCCGAATGTGCTGAAAGGAGACGCGTATGCTGAGAGCTCTGTATGATTACGCGTTGAGGAATGATCTGACCATACCGGCCGGCTGCGCGAAAAAGACAATCAAGGCTTACATTTCTCTTAATGCTTCCGGTGATTTCATCGGACTGGAAATGGCAGAGGGGGATGAACCGTTTATTTGTCCTAATATTGGCAGCCTGGCAAATGGTCCAGACAAGAGTAATGTGCTGGTCGAAAAAATTTCTCTTGTCCTGCCGGAGAAACCGAATAAAAAGAGTCAGTTTTTTGAAGAAGCTCTGCGATCTGCAGCAGAGAAAGAACCGCGGGTCTCAGCCTGCGTCACGGCATTAAACAATGAACAGACTGTGAGGCAGATACTGTCAGAATGTGAGCGGCATAAGCTGAAGAGCACCGATCGCATTTCCTTCCGTGTAGGTGGAGAATCGCTGCTTGATATGAGTACTGTGATGGACTGGTGGCAGGAGTTCAGAAGCCAGTTTGAAAAAAATGGCGGGACCAGAAACCGCTGCCTGATCACCGGAGAACTGACTACGCCTGTTGAAACTGTCCCGCGTATCCAGGGGCTGCATGTGGTGGGCGGCCATGCGTCCGGTGATTCGCTGATCTGTTTTGATAAGAACTCATTCTGTTCGTATGGGTTAAAAAAGTCGGCCAATGCGCCTGTCTCGGAAGCGGCTTTTGCAGCGGTGAAAGACGCTTTAAATCAACTTCTGTCTGACGCCCCGATCCTGGCGGGAATGAAGTTTGTACATTGGTATGACAAACCTGTTTTAAAAGAATCAGATCAAATTTTAAGCCTTTTTGGCGGTATAGATGCTGAAGATGATGAAACAGAGGAAAAGGAAAAGGCGGCAGCTGCTAATCAGTATGCGGACGCGCTGATCAATAGTGTAAAAAAGGGAGCACAGCCAATGCTGCCGCCTGATGAATACTATATTTTATTGCTCACTGGTGTGGGCGGGCGGGTCATGATACGCCGCTATGAACACGGCAGCTATGAAGCCCTGCAAAGGAACCTTGCACAATGGTGGAATGACCTGGCACTGACTGACATCAAGGGTACCGGACTGGCAAAAGTGAACAAGCTGACTGCAATGTATATGCGTCTGCTTAAACGGCAGAAATCAGACAGCCAGCCTTTTAAACGCCTTAGCAAGGAACTGGCTGGACTGGCCCCTTCTATACTTACAGCTATACTTACCGGAGGACCGCTTCCAAGTGCGGTGGCTGTAAAAGCACTGGCTTATATACGTTCTATGATGGTGGATGTGGATGATGATGCCAAAGCGCCGCCGGTCCCGGATGCCATGTGCTGTCAGTGGCTCAAAGTCTGGCTGCTGAGAGAAAATCGGAGAAATCATAAGGAGGAACTTGATATGGTATATTACAATGCTGAGCAAAGAGAGCCTGCCTATCACTGCGGTGCAATGGTGGCTATTTACGGAGAGATACAGCGTATCGCTATGCCGAATGTGAATGCAGGTGTTATCCAGCGCTACTATGCATCTGCCAGTCAGACACCGGCACTGGTGCTGGGGCAGATGGCCCGTCTTTCTATGTATCATCTGGCAAAATTTGACAGTCCCGGACTGGCAGCCTACTATGAAAAACTGCTCAATCAGGCAGCAGTAGCAATCGGAGATCAGGTTCCCGCCACATTAAACCTGGAACAGCAGGCATATTTTGCACTCGGCTATCGCCAGATGTGTGCGGAAATGTATCGGGTTAAGAGTGAGGGTAGAGCGAAAAATCAGACCACTTCAGATGAAATAAAGTCTATAGATCAGTCTGCAGATAATGGGGAGGAATAAATATTATGGCAATAGAGAACAGATACGAGTTTATGTACTATGTTTCATGTACCAATGCAAATCCTAACGGAGATCCGGATATGGGGAATTCCCCTCGTGTCGACCCTCAGACTCTGGTGGGTCTGATGACGGATGTGGCTACAAAGCGAAGGATCAGGAATTATGTAGATCTTGCATACCATGATGAACCGGGCATGAATATCATAATCCAGCAGTCTACAAACATCAACAGACATATAGCAGAAGCCAAGCGCGCCGCCGGAGTGGAGGACTGCGCGAAGGAGAAAAATGCCGTTTATGCCGGCCGTCAGAAGGCCTGCCAGATGTTTTATGATGTCCGTGCATTTGGCGCGGTCATGTCAACCGGCCCCAATGCCGGTCAGGTCAGAGGACCGGTACAGATCACATTTGGCAAGAGTATGGATCCCATCCTTCCAATGGATATTTCGATTACCAGAATGGCGGTCGCTGAACCTATCAAGGACGGCAAAGTAGAGGACTATCAGAAAAAAGAGGATGAAACTTCTGAGGATAAACTGCGCACTATGGGCCGTAAACAGATCATTCCTTTCGGATTATATGAGGTGCGTGGTTTTGTAAGCGCCAACCTTGCTGCGGAAACAGGATTTGACGACCGAGATCTTAAGATCCTTTTTGAGGCGATCCTCAATATGTATGAACATGATCATTCAGCAAGCAAGGGAGAGATGGAGGTAGTGTCTCCAATCATAATATTTAAGCATGTCGGCACGGACAGTGACGAAAAGCAGCGGATCAGACAGGCGAAGCTTGGCTGTGCACCTGCCCATAAACTGTTTGAGCTGGTTAATGTAGTCAAGAAAGCTGATGTGAAATATGCCCGCAGTTACATGGATTATGATGCATCAGTCAAACTTGACCGTGTTCCTTCCGGCGTTCAGATCGGTTTCCAGAGCAGCCCTTACGGCGAGATCGTTTGGGATCAGCTACCGGAGGATGAGACCTGGCTGCGCAATGGATGATGCGGAATATCTGCCGCTTTCACTGCTGTCTCAGGCGGGTTACTGCCTGAGACGGGCAGCTCTCCTGCTTAATGAGCAGATATGGGTCGAAAGCGCAGATACGGCTATGGGACGTGCGGAACACGAGCGGGTTCATACAAAACGCGTTGAACACAGAGGTGATTCGGTAAAACTATATGAAAATATGGTATATTCTGACGATCTGCTGCTGATTGGCAAATGTGACTGTATTGAAGCTGAAAGAGCGCAAGACGGATGTATGATCCCGGCGGCAGATTTTCCGGTTCGATTATATCCGGTTGAGTATAAACATGGTTCTGTACGAACAGAATGGGAGTATATGATCCAGCTTTGCGCTCAGGCCATATGTCTGGAAGAGATGTATCATACCAGTATTCCTGAAGGTGCATTGTTTTTTATCACTTCTCATCGTCGTGAGCCTGTATTTTTCACGGAAGAGCTTCGGATGTCTGTGACAGAGACTGCACAAAAACTCCATAATATGCGTGACAATTTTCAGATACCGGCCGCCGACTATGGCCCTAAATGTAAACGCTGCTCTATACAAGAGTATTGTATGCCCAAAGTTAAATGTACCGCGAAAGAATACTGTAAGACAATAGAACAAGAAGCTGTGGGAGATGCTGATATATGAAAAAACTTTTAAACACATTATATATATTGACACCTGACAGCTATCTGTATTGCCGTAATGAGAATATCTGTGTCAGGATCGGCGGTGAAGAAAAGCAAAGCATACCGGCAATTTCGGTGGAAGGGATCGTCTGTTTCGGTCAGATGACAGTGTCGACACCGCTGATTCAGTTTTGCGGGCAGCGTGGCATTTCACTGACATTTTTGTCACAGGATGGTCGCTTTTTCGGGCGGATATGCGGTCCGGTGAACGGTAATGTACTGCTGCGGAAAAAACAATATGAAAGCCTGAATGATTCACAGCTTTCTGCACAGATCGTTCGCGGTATTCTTTTGGGGAAATTCAGAAACGGGAAAATGGTCCTTACAAGGGCAGCAAGAACAGAAAAGCGCGCTGATGTCTGCGAAGCGCTTACTGAGACGGCACACAAACTGAGCAGGCTGGCTGAGCAGCTGTCTTTATGTGAATCTATTGATGCGATGCGTGGTGTTGAAGGAGCTGCGGCAAGCTTATATTTTGCCAGGTTTGATGATCTTCTCCTGCCATCCTGCCAATTTCGTTTTGAAGAGCGAAGCCGCAGACCGCCTCGTAATGAAGTGAATTCAGTATTGTCCTTTGTATACACAATTCTAACACGTGAAATACAGTCAGCTCTGGAAACAGTAGGTCTGGATCCTGCAGCCGGATTCCTGCATACACTTCGTCCCGGACGACCTTCATTTGCGCTGGATCTGATAGAAGAATTGCGGGCACCGCTGTGTGATCGTTTTGCGCTGAGCCTGTTTAATCGTGGACAGCTGACAGAAAAGAACTTTGAGTCAGATTCTGAAGCAGTGCTGCTAAATGAACAAGGAAGGAAAACTGTACTGACAAGTTGGCAAAAAAGAAAATATGAGGAAATCATACATCCGTTTTTAAATGAAAAAGTGCAAATCGGGATGATCCCATACGTTCAGGCCATGTTGTTTGCACGGATGCTCCGAGGAGATCTGGATTGTTATCCACCATTTGCGTGGAGGTAGAAAATGCTGATACTTGTAACATATGATGTGAATATAACTCAGGCAGCTGGAGCAAAGCGTTTGCGTAAGGTTGCAAAGTTATGCGAACGCTATGGGCTGCGTGTGCAGAACTCGGTCTTTGAGGTTTTGCTTGATGGGGCTCAATATGTACAGCTGAAAAATCAACTTGAAGAGGTAATTAACCCGGAACTGGATTCGATTCGTTTTTATCGTCTTGGTAATTCTTATCATCAGAAGATTGAAGTGCTGGGGAAGGAAAGGCTGATTGAAACCGGGGAGCCACTTCTGCTTTGAACAAACGCCAACTATGGCCATACAGAAAACTGTGCTATGTTGGCGCAGTGAAAAATAGCATTATTAACATATCTGGCATATATTTTTGGTGATATTTTCGAATAATTATTTTTTAGCTGAAGATATCATCTTATAAATATAATAACAGACAAAATGGAAACATTAATATTGTGACATTTTGCCGTTGCCCCCCATGCGGGGGCGTGAATTGAAATTTTTCAAAGAAATATTTGTAAATGTGAAGCTGGCCGTTGCCCCCCATGCGGGGGCGTGAATTGAAATAGATCAAACACATCCATGCCATAATATTCAGTGAGTTGCCCCCCATGCGGGGGCGTGAATTGAAATGGTACTTATGAGGTTAAACCGGACAAGGCCGGTCAGTTGCCCCCCATGCGGGGGCGTGAATTGAAATGGTCAGGCGGCTTCTGCTGCATCCGTTGCAGCTGTTGCCCCCCATGCGGGGGCGTGAATTGAAATACATCAAAGGATTTCCAAAATCAAGTTTGTGATCGTTGCCCCCCATGCGGGGGCGTGAATTGAAATAAATATCAGAGCAGCAGCCCTGCTGCAGCAGGTGTTGCCCCCCATGCGGGGGCGTGAATTGAAATTGGAAGGGCTGAAAAATCACGGCTATAGCTCTAGTTGCCCCCCATGCGGGGGCGTGAATTGAAATAAGTACCCTATGATTCTTGATTACCTCGAATCACGTTGCCCCCCATGCGGGGGCGTGAATTGAAATTCAGGAAAGACTAGATATTAAGAAGCTGAAAGAGTTGCCCCCCATGCGGGGGCGTGAATTGAAATGCAGAACTTGACATTATTGACCGTGGCGGTTTAGGTTGCCCCCCATGCGGGGGCGTGAATTGAAATTCGTAATTTACATCTAGGAAAGGCAAAAACAATGGTTGCCCCCCATGCGGGGGCGTGAATTGAAATCATGTATTCCCCTTTCTTTAATAAAGCTAATACTAGTTGCCCCCCATGCGGGGGCGTGAATTGAAATATAACGTCTTAGATCATATAGACACAGACAGTATAGTTGCCCCCCATGCGGGGGCGTGAATTGAAATGTTTCCTTGTCCTCCCATTCGCTTGTGCCACCTGTTGCCCCCCATGCGGGGGCGTGAATTGAAATTAAACATTTGACAGATCACGTAACCCCTTCACCGTTGCCCCCCATGCGGGGGCGTGAATTGAAATTGCATCTATGGTTACTTGTCTATCTCCGCCGGGTTGCCCCCCATGCGGGGGCGTGAATTGAAATCCATCACTATCCTGAATCGCGATCATCTGCATGTGTTGCCCCCCATGCGGGGGCGTGAATTGAAATTTCTACCTGTATTACGACACAAAAAATCAGCACTTGTTGCCCCCCATGCGGGGGCGTGAATTGAAATTCATCTGCGGAATTGAAAGTGACATACGATACCGTTGCCCCCCATGCGGGGGCGTGAATTGAAATGAGTACCTGTACAGCATATGTGCGAAAAATGGACGTTGCCCCCCATGCGGGGGCGTGAATTGAAATTCTGGTACAGCGGCGGCCATTTGGGTAGCTGTGTTGTTGCCCCCCATGCGGGGGCGTGAATTGAAATCGGAACTTACTAACTCTATACAGGATAATGGGGTTGCCCCCCATGCGGGGGCGTGAATTGAAATAAAGTTCTGGACACGCTGAAAGATACGTGCAACCCGTTGCCCCCCATGCGGGGGCGTGAATTGAAATTTCCAGTGGACGGAGCAGGAAGGGCTTTATCCGTTGCCCCCCATGCGGGGGCGTGAATTGAAATTGGATGGGGGTGATTGATATGGCAATCGTTGCGAGTTGCCCCCCATGCGGGGGCGTGAATTGAAATGCTTTATTTTCTGCATTATTGTTGGCTGAGAATAGTTGCCCCCCATGCGGGGGCGTGAATTGAAATCATATGAATATTCAATCATATTTGCATCGGGTGGGTTGCCCCCCATGCGGGGGCGTGAATTGAAATAAAGCACCGGATATGTACAAAGACTATAGGCTTAGTTGCCCCCCATGCGGGGGCGTGAATTGAAATTGCATCTATGGTTACTTGTCTATCTCCGCCGGGTTGCCCCCCATGCGGGGGCGTGAATTGAAATAGATCTTTTTCAGCTGATATGGTACGTTTGCAGAGGTTGCCCCCCATGCGGGGGCGTGAATTGAAATACGTTTTTTTTGTGTCCGTGCTTTTATGCTATCGTTGCCCCCCATGCGGGGGCGTGAATTGAAATCAGGCGATACAAGCTAGAGCCGTAGCAAACAAGGGTTGCCCCCCATGCGGGGGCGTGAATTGAAATATAACTTTGTAAGGCCCATAATATGGATTATTATGTTGCCCCCCATGCGGGGGCGTGAATTGAAATCTGCTGCAGACACTGCCATAAAGGACCCGGCAAGACGTTGCCCCCCATGCGGGGGCGTGAATTGAAATGCCCTGGGCGGTTGCCCTACACCCTACACCGTAAAGGTTGCCCCCCATGCGGGGGCGTGAATTGAAATCAAAGGAGATCATCAACACGGAGTATTCAACATTCGTTGCCCCCCATGCGGGGGCGTGAATTGAAATTTTCGGGACAAGGCAAAAGATGAAATGCTGGAAAGGTTGCCCCCCATGCGGGGGCGTGAATTGAAATTCCTGAAAGATATTGACGATCAACCGACCGTAGATGTTGCCCCCCATGCGGGGGCGTGAATTGAAATGCCCTGGGCGGTTGCCCTACACCCTACACCGTAAAGTTGCCCCCCATGCGGGGGCGTGAATTGAAATATCTTGACGGGTAAAATAAAGCTATCTCTTAATCGTTGCCCCCCATGCGGGGGCGTGAATTGAAATCAAAGGTAAAGAACGAACCAGAACTGGAACAATTGTTGCCCCCCATGCGGGGGCGTGAATTGAAATTGCATGCAGTGTGCTGAAAAAATGTGCCGACCCTCGTTGCCCCCCATGCGGGGGCGTGAATTGAAATGTATAGTGCCGCGCCGCAGTTATTCGCGCCATGTTCGTTGCCCCCCATGCGGGGGCGTGAATTGAAATACGCCGACTTTTGCGAACTTTTCTGTAAGCACATGTTGCCCCCCATGCGGGGGCGTGAATTGAAATATGACGAAAACTATATTTTCGGTCCGCCCGTACAGTTGCCCCCATGCGGGGGCGTGAATTGAAATAAGAAAGTTCTGGGGAAAGAAAGAGCAAAGGGCGACGTTGCCCCCCATGCGGGGGCGTGAATTGAAATAAGAAGGCGCTTATAGCTGCAGGATTCAACAGTGGTTGCCCCCCATGCGGGGGCGTGAATTGAAATGTGCCTGAGAGGATCAGGAGCCGCTTTATCAATGCGTTGCCCCCCATGCGGGGGCGTGAATTGAAATTATTGCTTAACCGGAACAAGCCTGGTAAACGGCGTTGCCCCCCATGCGGGGGCGTGAATTGAAATATAAATCGGATGATTGTAATGGCTGCCAATATGGTTGCCCCCCATGCGGGGGCGTGAATTGAAATTTTTACGCCGTATCATGTATCGAAGCTCTCAGCCGAGTTGCCCCCCATGCGGGGGCGTGAATTGAAATTGCTGATTTTAGCCATACTTTTTTCTTTAATCGGGTTGCCCCCCATGCGGGGGCGTGAATTGAAATTTCGTTATATGTAAATCGTGTTGCATTTGCTAAGCGTTG
>Ga0183097_10264_pt1 | contig 147313 bp, 141 predicted proteins | sample BioMet8_FD_128883 | JGI IMG/M metagenome (GOLD analysis project Ga0183097, IMG submission 128883) | Microbial communities from bioreactor (seeded with sewage sludge) at Lawrence Berkeley National Lab, California, USA - Biofuel... | ecosystem: Engineered > Bioreactor > Anaerobic > Unclassified ... | reverse complement strand
CTTTTGACGGTCGCCGCCCCATGGACGTATACCAGGATGGCCACTCGGCTTCAAAGGCGGCATGAGCACTAACCGGACTATAGCTTAACTGCGCCGCCAATCTGTCCAACAAATCCGGACCAGCTCAATGTGATATCAGCGCACCACACCTGATCCGGCCGTTTGATCGCAAGACCGCGCAGCAGATACGGATAGATCTTGTGCTCTGGATGCGGCTGGCTGGTCCTGAGCTTCTGGTAAATCGCCATGAGCCCCATTTTGCGCATCAACCGCCGTACGCGGCCACGTCCGATCGCGATGCCCTGATGCCGCAAATGCCGCTGCATCTGGCGCGATCCGTAAAACGGCGTCTCCAGAAACTGCTCGTCGATACGCCGCATCAGGTCCAGATTCCTGGCCGACTCACCCTTCGGGCGATGGTACCACGTCGACCTGGCCAGTCCGAGGGTGTGGCACTGCCGGCAAAGACGATGTCCCGGCGGGCAAAAGGGGAGGGCTCCCCCGACCGGATGGCCGGGGGACGGCTTTTGGCACGGGCCCGGAGGCCGCTAGGCCTTCTGGCGGCCCTTATGCTTGTAGTCGATGCCCTGGTGGATGAAGATCGTGGATTCGGCGATGTTGGCGCACTGGTCGCAGATGCGCTTGAGGCTGTGGGCCAGAAAGGACTGTTGCACGGCCCGTTCCACGGATTGGGTCTGGATCATGTCGGTCGTCACTTCCCGGAAAATGCGGACATTGAGGTCCAGGGCGGCGGCGTTTTGTTCGATGATCCGAAGCGCCGTCTCGTCGTTGACGTCCATGTAACAGGCGATGCTGGCCCGGGTCAGCTCCACGGCCAGTTCGGCCAGGCGGCGCAGGTTGCCGTGGATGGGCTGCCGCGATTCGCTGGTCAGGACCAGGACCCGCTGGGCGATATTCACCGCTTCGTCGCCGAGGCGCTCGATATTGACCAGCATGCGCATGGACCCCACGATGAAGCGCAGATCCTTGGCCACCGGATGGTGCAGGGCCAGGACCTTGAGGCTTTCCTCGTCGATCCGGCATTCGTAGTCGTTGATTTCCCGGTCCGCGTCGATGACGTCGTGGGCCAGGTCCGCATCATGGTCGAGCAGGCTGGTTACGGCCTTTTTGACGGCATCCTGCGACAAATGCATCATTTGCAGGACATCCACCTTCAACGTGTGGATGGCCTGGTCGAGCGGGGTTTCCACGGAGGGCTCCTCTGGTTTGGCTGTCGCCCGTGGGCAACATCAGGATTGAACCCTTGTCACGAACCGTTTCGTGTGACGTTCGTATGACTCCCGTGTGACAATTGCCGCGGCGTCTGTCAATCGTCGTCGGCGAAGGCGGGGGAAGGTCAGGCCAGGGTGTCGCGATCGCGCACGCCGACCAGATAGAGGATGCTGTCCAGGCCCAGGGTGGAGATGGCCTGTCCGGCCCCCTGCTTGACCACCGGCTTGGCATGGTAGGCGATGCCGAGACCGGCGATGCCGAGCATGGGCAGGTCGTTGGCGCCGTCGCCCACGGCCACCACCTGGGCCAGGCTGAGATGTTCCCGGGCCGCGATCATGCGCAGCAGCTCGGCTTTCTTGGTGGCGTCCACGATGTCGCCCACCACCTCGCCGGTCAGCATGCCGTCCTTGATCTCCAGCTCGTTGGCGAAGACGTAGTCGATGCCGAGCCGTTCCTTGAGGCGGTTGCCGAAGTAGGTGAAGCCGCCGGAGATGATGGCGATGGTGTAGCCGAAGCGCTTGAGATTGGTGATGAGGCGCTCGGCCCCTTCGTTCAAGGGGATGCGTTGGGCCACGGTCTCCAGGGTCGAGACGGGCAGCCCCCGCAACTGGCGCAGACGGCGGCGCAGGCTTTCCTTGAAGTCGATTTCGCCACGCATGGCCGAAGCGGTGATGGCCGCCACTTCCTGGCCGGCGCCCGCTTCCTTGGCCAGCTCGTCGATGACCTCGGCGGCGATCAGGGTCGAATCCATGTCGAAGGCCACCAGGCGGCGGTTGCGGCGGAAGGCGTTGTCTTCCTGAATGGCGATGTCGACGCCCATCGTGCCGGAAATTTTGAGAAATTCTCGTTTGAGGGCGGTCAAGTCCCGGGGCGTGCCGCGGACGGAAAATTCCACGCAGGCCATGCGGGGCGAGTGGGCTGGGTCCAGGGAGGCCCGGCCGGACAGCCGGGTGATGACGTCGATGTTGAGCCCGTTGGCGGCGATGACCCCGGTCACGGCCGCAATGTGCTCGGCGTTGAGGCGCCGGGCCAGCAGGGTGACGATGCGCCGGTCCTTGCCTTGCCCCTCCACCCAGGATTCGTAGCTGGCCGCCTCCACCGGGGTGAAGGTGAGGTGCACGCCGAGCTTGTGGGCGGCGAAGAGTAGATCCTTCAAAAAGGGCGTGGACTGGGCATTGGTCGGGACCTGGACCAGGATGCCAAGCGAGAGGGTGTCGTGGATGACGGACTGGCCGATATCTAGGATGTCGGTTTTGTACTTGGCCAGTTCGGCGGTGACGGCGGCGGTGAGACCGGGTTTGTCCTCGCCGGAGACGCGCAACAGGATGATTTCAGGCTCGTGCATGGGGGCCGGTTATAGCGTCCCCCAGGCCGGGGGGCAAGGGCCGTCCCGTCGCGATGGCGGGGCTCGTGCCCGGGACGTTTCGCGCTAGGCGGGCGTCGGCGCGACGGCCTGGACGAAGAGCGTCCAGTTGGCCTCGGTTTGGCGGGCGATATCCACGTCGTCGACGCTGCGGGCGAGCAGCAGGGCCGGCATGGCGATCAGGCCCAGAAAGTGGATGAAGAGTTCCTCGGCCCGGATGTCGCTGCGGATGTCGCCGTATTGCTGTCCCCGGGCGATCAGTTCCACCAGGGCCTCCCGGGTGGCCCGATGGTGTTCCATCTTGAGTTTCTTGAGCCGCTTCTCCTCGAACTGCAGGACGTCGGAGAGGAAGACCAGCGGCAGGGCGCGGTAGCGCTCCACCAGCTTCATGACCGTCAGATAGAGGGTGTGCAGGGCTTCCAAAGGGGGGCCGGCCGCCGTCTTGGCCTTGCGGATGTTGGCCATGTGGATTTCGTTGTGTTCCTCCAGCACGGCCCGGAGAATGTCGGCCTTGTTCTTGTAGTGGCGATACAGGGCGGCTGCCGAGATGCCCACGGCTTCCGCCACGCGGCGTACGGTCACTGCACCGAGGCCGTGTTCGACCACGATGGCCAATGCCGCGTCGGCGATTTGTTCGCGGCGCAATGGAGAGTCCAAGCGTTCCGTCATGGACCGTTCCGTTAACAGTTGTTTACGGCATGTCAAGGGGAAAGCCGGGCCGCCCGGACAAAAAAAGGCCGGATGCGGAACACGTCCGCATCCGGCCCACAAGGAGGGGGATGCCGCTCTAGAACGTATACAGCATGCCGAGGGCCGCCATCCAGGACTCGGTGGCCCGGTGGGCGTTACGGTGCCCCCAGATGCTGGTCTGGAATCCCTTGGGGGACGCAAGGCCGGTTTGCAGGTTGAGGCTCAGGTTTTCATAGATGGCGTAACTGTGATCGAAGCTGACGCCGAGGACCCATTCGCCGTAGGCCAGGTTGCGGCCCATCTGCACGTAGTCGTCCACGCCGGCGCTGGCGGCGGCCAGCCGGGCCTTGCGCAGGCCGGAGACGCTGTTGCGGCCGGCGATCATGGCCAGGCTGAGGCGGCTGGAGAGCTTTTCGATAAAGCTCACGTCCTTGAGGGCGACGGCCGCGCCGACGGTGCCGGTCGGGTCGATGCCCATGGAGTTGTTGGAGAAGTCCTGATCGCAGTCGAACAGGAAGGAGGTGGCGGCGCCCCACTTGGGGGTGATGACCGGCAGCCGTTCGCTGCCGTTGGCGATGCTGGAATCCTCGCCGCTGGCCAACCAGCCGTAGACGCCGGGAACGGCCCAGTCGAAGCCGGTGTAGGTGACGGCGGCATCGAAGAAATAGCCGCGCCGGCGGTTGCGGGAACGGTCGGCGGAACCGGCGTCGCCGTAGACGGCGTCGACATAGAGTTTCACGGGATCGAGGGCCGAAATGTTGGCGGCGAGACCGGTCCACCACATGGCGTTTTGGTTGTAGCGGTAGCGCGTGGCGCTTAAATAGCTGCCGGCGGCGCGCAGGCCGGCGTCGAACAGGCCGTCCGGATCGGTGCCTTTGCCGTAGACGCCGACTAAGCCCCAGGGCGTGACGTCGAAGCCGTCGACGGTGATCGGCACGGCCAGGCGGTAGATGTCGAAGTTGCCGTCCACGTCGGTGGTGGTGTTCTCGTAGGTCTGATAGGCGGCCACCAGCCGGGCGAAGGCCGCTTCCACGGACAGGGTGTCCGTGATGACGGGCAGTTTCACGAACAGGGCGGCGCTCGACTGATCGCCGTCGTCGGCGGCCAGGACGATGCTGTCGTAGAAGGCTTCCGAATGGGGCGCGGAAACGGGCTGGTAACCGGCCGTGATTTCGATGTCCGTGTTCGGCCATTTGAATTGCAGATAGGCCAGATAGGGCTGCACGGCGTTTTGGGGATTGGCGGCGGTCAGATAGCCGTGGCCCCAGTTCTCGTCATCGACCCGCAAGCCGAAGCGGAAGCGCAGGTTTTCATTGGCCACGAGATCCGTCCGCAAGCGGACCCGCTGCCAGATCTCGAAGCGTTCTTCCGTTTTGGTCCCGCTGGGGTCCCAGCCCGTGAAGTTGCGGTTGGCGAAGAACAAGCCGAACACCCGGGCGTCGCCGGCCATTTTGACTTCCGTTGCGGCCAGCGCCTGGCCGATGGTGAGAGCCAGGATGACCAGGGCCAGGAGAAGGGATCGGTGTCGCATGAAAAACTCCTCGAATCCGTTGCTGGTTATCGGGGCCGCCGTGGGGTTCCCCGTTGCATTGCAAGAATGAAGTGTTACTAATTTATAAAATTTATGCTGTCTATACTTTGTTTATAAAAATAACCGGCCAAGTTGATACAGGGCCACGGCGGCGCAAAAGCCCAGCACGGTGTTGGCCGCCACGGCGAAGCCGGCCCATTTCCAGGACGCCTCCTTGGCCATGGTGACCACCGTGACGAAGCAGGGGGCGTAGAGGATCGTGAAGACGATGAGCGCCAGGGCGGACAGGGGCGAAAAGGCCGGATCGGCCGCGATCTGTTCCGACAGGCTGCCGGCTTCCTCGGGGTCCACCTTGCCCAGGGCGTAGGCCGTGCCCAGGGTCGAAACCACCACTTCCTTGGCCGCGAGGCCGCCGATCAGGGCGATGTTGACCCGCCAGTCGAAGCCGGCCAGCCGGCTGATGCCCTCCAGGGCCGTGCCCACACGTCCGGCCACGGAATGCCGCAGGGCCTTCTCGGCCTGTCGGTTGTCGATGGCCTCGGTTTTGGCCTGGGCGTCCTTTGCCGCGAGGTGCGTGTCCGCCGTGACGGCGGCCCGTTCGGCCTCGAAGGCGGCCTTTTGCGCCGCCGGCAGGCCCGGGAAGGTCATGGCCGCCCACATGAGGATGGAAATGGCCAGGATCACGGTGCCGGCCTTCTTGACGTATTGCCAAGCCCGCTCGCCAGTGTGGATGCACAGTCCCCGGAAGGTGGGCAGGCGGTAGGGCGGCAGCTCCATGATGAACGGGGTCGATTCGCCGGCGATGACCGTCGTGCGCCACAACTTGGCGACCAGCAGGGCGGCGGCCCAGGAACCGAGCGTGATGAGGAACATGGTCCGGCCGGCGTGGGCCGGGAAAAAGGCGGCGATCAGGAGCAGGAATACGGGGATCTTGGCGCCGCAGGCCATGAACGGGGCGCTTAAGATGGTGGCCAGCCGCTCCTTGGGACTGCGCAGCGTCCGGGCGGCCATGACGCCCGGTACGGCGCAGCCGCCCGGGATGCCCCCGGAAATGATAAAGGGCATGACCGAACCGCCGTGCAGGCCGAAGGCCCGGAACACCCGGTCGAGCATGTAGGACATGCGGGCCATATAGCCCAAATCCTCCAGAAAGGAGAGTTGGAAGAACATGATGATGATGAGCGGCACGAATCCGAGGACGCCGCCCACGCCGGCGATGACGCCGGAGACGATCAGGGATTGGAGCATCCCCTCGGGAAGCAGGGCGGAGGCCGCGCTGCCGAGCCGATCGAAACCGGCCTCCAGCCAGTCCATGGGAAATTGCCCCAGGAAAAAGGTGATCTCGAACATGAGGTAGAGCACGGCCAGCATGATGAGCGGCCCGAGCACGGTCTGGGTGAGGATGCGGTCGGCCTTGTCGGAGGCGGCGATGCGGTCGCGGCCGGCCTGGGCGGTCAGCACGCCCTGCTTGAGGAGCGAGGCGATGAAGCCGTAGCGGTGATCGGAAATGATGGCTTCGGGATAGGTGCCGAGGGTGTCCTGGGCGTGCTTGGCCACCTTGGCGGCCATGGCCTCCAGGGTGGCGGCGGTGGGACCGGTCTGCCGGCCCAGGGCGATCACGTCCTCGTCGTCCTCCAGGTACTTGAGGGCCAGCCAGCGGGCCGGAAAGCGGTCGGTGAGGAACCGGTCGGCCTCGATGACGGCCTCCATGTCGGCCAGGGCCCGGTCGATGTCGGCGCCGTAGGACAGCACCAGCGGTTTCCAGTTGCCGCACCGTTGCGCGGCGAAGGCCACGGCCTCGTGTACCAGTGCGGTCTTGCCCTCGCCGGCCCGGGCCACGGTCTCGGCCACCGGCACGCCGAGCAGCGCGGCCAGCCGCTTCGTGTCGAGCACCAGTCCGCGTCGGCGGACCTCGTCCATCATGTTGAGGGCCAGGACGACCGGCACGCCGAGTTCCAGGAACTGGACCGTCAGATAGAGGCTGCGTTCCAGGGTGCCGGCGTCCACCACGTTGATGACGCAGCTCGGCTTTTCGTCGACCAGGAAGGCCCGGGCGGCCAGCTCGTCGGCGCTGTAGGCGGTCAGGGAATACATGCCGGGCAGGTCCACCAGCCGGAATTCCCGGGCATCGACCATGAAGTGGCCCTCCCGCTTTTCCACGGTGACGCCGGGGTAGTTGCCCACATGCTGGTGGGCGCCGGTCAAGGCGTTGAAGAGCGTGGTCTTGCCGCTGTTGGGGTTGCCGGCCAGGGCGAAGGTGCGTGTCGGTGCCATGCTAGTCCTCCGCCTCGACCAGGATCTGGTCGGCTTCGCCGTTGCGCATGGTCAGGGTGAAGTCCCGCAGGCGCAGGGCCACGGGGTCGCGCAGGGGCGCCCGCCCCACCACGAGCAGTTCGGTGCCGGGAACCAGTCCCAAATCGCGGATGCGGCGTCCCAGCTCGCCGGTGGCGAGAATGGCGCGGACGCGGGCTTTCCGGTTGACGCCGAGGCGGCGTAAGCAAAGGGCCGTAGACATGTCTTCCTCCTTCAGAAACAGGTTGAGCCTTTTGGCGAAGTTCCCGGAATGGTGGCCGGGGCCACGACGGCCTGATCGCCGCCGCTGGCCTTGGCCTGGTAGAGTGCAGCGTCGCAGCGGGCCACGAGGGCGCGGGCCGAAGCCGGTTCCCCCGGCCGCGGAGAGATGCTGGCCACGCCGATGCTGATCGTGGCGCCGAAGTCGTTGGCGGCTGTGAAACGCTGCCGCATGCGACGGGCCACCGTGAGGGCGCCGTCGTCGTCGAGATAGGGCAAAACGACGGCGAATTCATCGCCGCCCAGACGAAAGGCCTGGTCGAGACTTTCGCGGACGGACACGCGCAGGGTCTGGGCCAAGGCGACCAGGGTGGCGTCGCCGGCCGGATGGCCGTACCGGTCGTTGATCGTCTTGAAGGCGTCGCAATCGACCTCCAGCAGGGCGAAACGCGTCCGACGTCCGGTCATGTCGGCCAGGACCGTATCGAAATGGCGGCGGTTGGCCAGACCGGTCAGCGGATCGGTTCGGGAAAGATCCTTGTAGTGGTTCTCCCGCTCTCGGGTGTCGTCCAGCATGGCCCGCAGCCAATTTTCCCGGGTCTCGATGTGATGGGCCAGCCAGTTGAGATCGCGTTTGAGGCGAAGCAGCTCGTGTTCGTCCTCGCTTTCGGTGGGCAGGGCAAAGCGCGTGGCATATTCGCCGCGGCGCAGGGCGGCGCAAAAGGCGTTGATGGTGTTGATCTCCCCGAGCGACACCCAGCGGGCGGCCAGGCTGGAGAGGGGTTTTAACAGGATAAGGCTCAGGGCCAGCCACAGGGCCACGAGTTGTCCGGCATCGCCCCCCTGCCGACTTTCCAGCACATATAAAATGATAACCGGCGGCGGGACGAGCAGCGCAAAAAGCAGCAGGCGCAGCCGCACGGTGACCCCGCAGCCGCCGAACAGAGACCGGAAGGTCGCTCGGAGGCGACGGGCAAACGTCCGTCGCTCCGAGGTGGCTCGTTCGGCGCAGGGCAGGTCGGTGGTGGCGGTAGCGGTTTTCATCTCGTCTCCCCGAGTCGTTTCAGGCACAGGCCCTAGACCATCTCGACGCATCGATAACTCGCGATCAGATCGCGCAGGGTGTCCCGGTTGCCGACACAGACGGCGGCCACCACCGGATCGAATTGGCTGCCGGCACAGCGTTCGATTTCCCGGATCGCCTCGTCGAAACGGCGGGCCGGACGGTAGGGACGGGTTTGCAGCATGGCGGACAGGCTGTCGGCTACGCTGATGATGCGGGCCCCGAGCGGGATGGCGTTGCCGGCCAGCCCTTGCGGATATCCGTGGCCGTCAAAGCGTTCGTGATGGGCGCGGACCATGGCCACCACGCCGGATTCCACCAGATAGGGCATCGGTTCCAAGATGGCGGCGCCGATGGCGGGATGGGCCTTCATGCGTTTCCATTCCGCGGGGTCCAGTTTGCCGGGCTTCCCCAGGATGCTATCCGGGACGCCGATCTTGCCGATATCGTGCAGGTGTCCGGCTACATGCACGCGGTCGGCCATCTGTCGGTCGAGGCCCAGGCGCAGGGCCAGGGCCTGCGCCATGACCGCCACTTCCTCGGAGTGGGCCAGGGTATAGGGATCCTTGGCGTCGATGGCCTTGCCCAGAGAGGCCGCCAGTTGGTGGACCAGGGAGGTCATCGGACAGGCCGTCCGGTTACGGGTGCATTCCTGGTGGAGGCCCGGGCCGAAGCCGGCCGCTACATCGAAAAGCGGACTTTTAAGCATCATCTTCCACGCGCTGGGTTGTGGTACTGCGACAAAAACGGCTGTCTTTCCGGTCCTGTGGGCTGCGGCCAGCAAGGCATATTTCAGACGGTCCGTTCATGGGGTCCCCTCTGGCGGGTCTCGGGAAGGACGCTCGGCTTGGCCGTTCGGCGGCCGGGAGTCTGTCCTTCCTCGGGCGGCACAGGGAATATCGATATTGATAATGGTTGTCAATATCGTTTGTTGGGGCATTGCCGGGCTGTCGCCCAAAAAAAACGCCGGACCGGGCGAAAGCCCGATCCGGCGGTCGAAAGCGCAATGGCGTGGAATGGCGGCCTAGTAGGCCTCTTCGTAGCCCAAATCCTTTTCGGTCACCGGGTGACGGAACAGATGCATGGCCCAGGCCTGGTAGATGATGACGAGCGGCACGAACACGATGGCCACGCCGAGCATGATGGCCAACGTCAGCGGCGAGGAGGACGAATTGGCGATGGTGAGCGACCAGGCCGGATTGAGGCTCGACGGCAGCAGGGCCGGGAAGATGCCCACCACGCCGAACAGTGTGGTGCCGCCGATCAGGATGGCCGAGGCCGCCCAGGCGGCCAGCAACCGGCCCTTGCGCCGGCAGCGGCAGCTCGCCAGCAGTCCGAGCACCGGCACGAGCAGCAGGATGAACAGGCTCGGATGGATCAGGTAGTTGGCGAAGAGCTGGGTGGCGGTGAAGGAGTAGATGAGGAAGAGCACGATGACCAGGGCCATGAACGGCCAAGTCTTGGCGGCCAGCCCGACGGCCCGGGTGCGCGTGTCCCCCTCGGACTTGACGGCCAGCCACAACGCGCCGTGATGGACGAACAACAGCACGAACAGCACGCCGCCGGCCAGGCCGTAGGGGTTGAGCAGGGTCAGCAGATTGCCCTGGAAGATGCCGTTCTGGTCCAGGGGAAGACCCTCAAAGATGTTGGCGAAGGCCACCCCGAACAGCAGGGCGGGCAAAAAGCTCCCCAGAAAGTTGCAGGTGTCCCACAGGGCCCGCCAGCGGGGACAGTCCACCTTGGACCGGAACTCGAAGGACACGCCCCGGATGATCAGCGCGAACAAAATCAGCATGAGCGGGGTATAGAGGCCGGAAAACATGACGGCATAGGTCCCCGGAAAGGCGGCGAAGGTCACGCCGCCGGCCGTGATGAGCCATACCTCGTTGCCGTCCCAGAACGGCCCCATGGCGTTGTACATGATGCGTTTTTCCGTTTCGCTTTTGGCAAAGAAGGGCATGATGGTGCCGATGCCGAAATCGAAGCCGTCCAGGAGGAAATAGACCGCCCAGAGCACGCCCCACAGGATAAACCAGATTGTACCGAGATCCATGGTTCTTCTCCTTTGATCCCGCCGGCCGGGCCGGATGCGGGTCTGCGCGAACGATACCTGTTCATGCCGCCGGGCCTAGGCCGGGTCCTTGCGGGCATACTTGGCCAGCAGGAAGATATCCACTGCCGCCAGCAGGATATAGACGATAAAAAATGCCGCCAGGCTGATGGCCACCTGGGAGGTGGCCAGGGGCGAAACGGCGTCTTTCGTGCGCATGAGCCCGTAGACGATCCAGGGTTGCCTGCCGACCTCGGCCACGGCCCACCCGGCTTCGAGGGCCAGATAGGGCAGGGGGATGGTCCAGATGAGCGCCCGCAGCATCCAGCGCGGGGCGTCCACCGGCTTTTTGCGGATGGCATAGGCCATGATGCCGGCCAGAATCATGAGCGTACCGAACAGGATCATCAGCCGGAAGGAGACGAAGGTCAGTCCGACCGGCGGCCTATCTTGCTTGGGGAAGTCCTTCAAGCCCTTCACCGTGGCCGAGGGGCTGTTGTAGGCCATGATGCTGAGGATGGCTGGGATACGGCCGACGGCCAGGCTGTTGCCCTCGTTGGCGGCGTCCGGGATGGTGATCAGGTACATGGAGGCGCCCTGTTCCGTCTTCCAGTGGGATTCCATGGCCGCCAGCTTGGCCGGCTGGAATTCGGCCACGAAGTTGCCCTGGCGGTGGCCGACCAGGACCACGACCACGGCGAAGATCAGGGCGAAAACGGCGCCGATGCGGAAGGACTTGCTGAAGAAATCGACGTGCTGCTTGCGCAGCAGATGCCAGGCCGAGACGCCGGCCACGAAGAAGCCGGCCAGGGCCAGGGCGCCGGTCACCACGTGGAGAAATTCGTTCCAGGCGTAGCCGTTGCCGATGACGGCGAGAAAGCTGTCGAGCTCCGCGCGGCCGTTGCGGATGACGTAGCCTACCGGGTGCTGCATGAAGCCGTTGGCCAGGATGATCCACAGGGCCGAGAGGTTGGAGGCGAAGGCCACCAGCCAGATGGAGGTCAGGTGGGCCTTGGGCGACAGTTTTTGCCAGCCGAAGACCCAGACGGCGATGAAGGTGGATTCCAGGAAAAAGGCGGCCGTGGCTTCAATGGCCAGCAGCGAGCCGAAGATGTCGCCGACGTAGGCCGAATAGCGCGACCAGTTGGTGCCGAACTGGAATTCCAGGGTGATGCCGGTCACCACGCCCAGGGCGAAGTTGATGAGGAACAGCCGCCCCCAGAATTTGGCCATGCGTTTGTAGGTTTCATCCTTCGTGCGCACGTATTTGGTCTCCATGATGGCTACGAGAATGGAGAGCCCCAGGGTCAGCGGCACGAAAATGAAGTGGATGAACGTCGCAAAGGCGAACTGCAACCGTGAAAGCAACACTGTGTCCATACTCCGTCTCCTTTTCCTCCGTTTCGTCTATGCCGACGGCCCCGCGGGCCGTATTCCGGACTGCCTGGTCTCTTCCTCGACCAGTTGGGCCAGGCTCATGCCCCCCAGGGTGGCCCGCAACTCGGTCCTGGCCCTTTGCCAGACGCGATGCACGGAACACAGGGGGCTTCGTTCGCAGGATTCGGGGCGATGCAGGCAATCGTTGAGGAAAATTTCCCCGTCGATGGCCTCCACCACTGCAAGGAGGGAGAGGTCTTCCGGCGCGGTGACCAGTTCGTAGCCGCCGCGCGCGCCTTGATGGATGGCGATCAGGCCGGCCCGGCCGAGATTTTGCGCCACCTTGCCCAGGAATTGGGCCGGAATGTCCATGGCCTCCGCGATTTCCTTGCGGCCGACGATGCGGCGGTCGCGGTTCATGGCCAGATAGAGGACGCACCGGATGGCATATTCGCCGGCTCGAGTCAGACGCATGTTTGCCTCGTATATCGGATTAATGGGACATTACTGGTCCAATATTCCAGCCAATGCCATGCGTCAATGCCTTTTTGCCGTTTTCCCCTTTCCTTCCTCGGGAATATCTCCAGAAGAAATTGCCTCCCCTATAGCATGGCGGCAGGCAATGGGAAATATTTTTTTGCGGGACGTTTTCCCTTGGCGGCGTGGGGAGGCCGACGGCCGGGGAGGTGCGCCCGGCCGTCGGACCTATTTGCCCAGGGCGTAGGTATCGATCAGGTAGCGGGCCGTGCTGCCGGCCGGGGACAGGGACGGCGGCAGGCGGTCGGGCCGGAACCAGGCCGCGTGCTCCAGCTCGGTGGTGTCCACGACGATGTCGCCGCTGACGTATTCGGCCTCGAAGCCGGCCATGAGCTGGGTGGGGTAGGGCCAGGCCTGGCTCACCAGGTAGCGCGGATTGGCCACGCGGACGCCGGTTTCCTCCATGACCTCGCGGAGCACGCATTCCTCCAGGGATTCGCCGAATTCCACATAGCCGGCCACCAGGCCGTATTGCCCCGCCGGCCAGTAGGGCTTGCGCACGAGCAGGAATTCGTCGCCGCGCCGGACCAGGACGATGATGGCCGGGTGGACGTGGGGGAAGTACTCCCGGCCGCAGGCGGTGCAGCGCACGCCGTAGGTGTGGGGGATGCCGACCGGTCGGCCGCCGCAGGCCGGACAGATGCGGCTGCGGTCGCGCCAGTGGAGGATCTGCCGGGCCAGGCCGGCCAGGGAGAGCATTCGGTCGTCCAGGTCTCGGTGGCGCATCCCGGCGGCCATGGGCACGAGCTGGTCGGGGATGGGCGCCGACGCGGGCAGCCGGGCGGCGCGCACGGGTTTGCCGTCCAGGGTGCCGATCCAGACCGGTGCCACTTCCCAGACCGGGGGCGCGGGGGCCGGGCCATAGGGCAGGCCGGGTCGCCCATCGGCCGCGCGCGTGGTCAGCAAATCGTTGCCGTGGAGCAGCAGCCAGAAGCCGGGCTCGTCCAGCCGTTCGGCGTCGGGCGGTCCGGGGACGAACGCCTCGCCCAGGATGGCGCGGGTAAAGGGCAGGCGGGTGATTTCCGGGTAGGGCATGGGAACTCGATGGTTGGATTGGGGTTGGGGTAGGCTTGCATTCTTGTGCCCCAGGCGCGGCCGAAAGGAAAGTGGGGGCCGGCGGGAAAGGGGCCACGCCGTTCCCCGTTTCCGCCCCTGTCGGTTGTGGTGAGGCCCGCGCGGCATGGCAGCCGGAAGACGCTGCCGTGACGATTGGCTGTCATGGCGCCTCGGCCGCCGGCGTGGCCGGGGCGAGGCCGGTCAGGATGAAGACGTCCAGGCGCAGGCCCATCGGTAGCGGCGGTTTGCCGTCCAGATCGATCAGGGCCTCCAGGACGGGCGCGCCGTCCCGGTCGATGAGGATTTTTCCCAGGCTGGAGACGGTGCCGGGAAATTTTCGGGAACCGTAGGCCTCGGCCAGGCAATAGACCTTTTGGCCCGCGGCCACCGCGGCGATGTCGTGTTCCTGGATGGCGGCCCGCACCCGGAGACCGTCGAGGTTGGCCAGACTGACGACCGGCGTGTCCCGGTCCGGGGCGACGATTTCGCCGGCCTGGCGGAAAATGCGCAGGATCACGCCGTCGATGGGGGCGGTGAGGATCGTCTGGGCGGTGGGGGGCGAGTCCTCCAGCCGGGCCAGGATCTGTCCCTGGTGCACGGCGTCGCCTTCCTTGACCAGAACCTCCCCGATACGTCCGGCCACGGGGAAGCCAAGCCGGCGTACGCCGGAGCGCGGTTCGACCAGCCCCGGCGCGGCCACCCAGGCGGCCTGGCCGGCGTTGGCGGCGGTCGTCCGGGAGACGGGCGCGGGAGGCGCCTCGTGCCGGTTCGGGCGCATATCGCGCAGCCAGAGCGCGCCGGCCATGACCAGAAACACGGCGACGACCAGGGTTGCCAGACGTAATTTCACGAAGGTTCCCTCCCGGTGATGATGTCGCTGCCGTCGAGGCGGAGCACGCGGCGGCCGGCCACGTTGCCCGCGACCAGGCACATGCCGAGGACCAGGACGCCGATGCCGACGGCCAGCCGCCATGGCAGGGCGATGACGGTCCCGTCGCCGTTGGTCAGGGCCGCCGCGCCGAGACTTAGGGCGATGCCGAGAAGCGATCCGGCCAGGGCGACGGCCACGGCCTGGACCAGGATGGCACGGCGGAAAAGGATGCAGGGGACGCCCTCCGCTCCCCAGGCGACATAGTCCGCCAGATGGCCCCGGGTGGTGGCCATGAGGGCATAGCCGACGATCAGGCCGCCGACCAGCAGGCCGAGGCAGGCCGCCAGCAGCAGCGTCGTGCCGGCCGTGGAGGCGAAGAGCCGGGCCGCGCCGACGCGCTGGCGCATGTCGTCCCGGGTGAAGGCCGCGACCGTCGGGATGGCGGCTCGGATGGCGTCCCGCAGGGAGACCGCGCTGACGCCGGCGGCCGGTTGGATGAGGAAGGCGCTGGCGCGGTTTTCGGCCAGGTTCGTATAGCGTCGGGCATTCGCCAGGGACGTGAAGACGAAGGGGCGGCCGTCGACGGGGCGGATGCCGCGGGTGATGACGAGCGCCCTGACCCGGTGGCCGCCGATGACGGCGTGGCGCCGTTGGGGCGTCAGGCCGAGGCGGCCGAGCGTGCTGACGTCCACGGCCACGGTTTCGGGCAGGTGCAGGGCGGCCGGGGTGCCGGCGGCCAGGCGCCAGGGACGGCCCAGCCCCGTGTCGAGATCGAAGCCGACCACCGTCACGGGCGTTCGGCCACCGGTCGGATTGTCCCATGTGGCCGGCCGCACGATCAGGCGCCGGACCCAGGCGACGTCCGGCAGCGTGCGCAGACGGTAGAAGACGGCTTCGGGGAGCGGCGGGCTGGCGGCCAGGGTGCGCAGGCCGGGGGCGGTGACCCAGACGGCGGCGTCGGTGCGGTCGATAAGACCGGAGGCGGCCCGCAGGGAGCCGAGCAGCAGGCCGGCCTGGAGGGCAAGCAGCACGACGGCGAAGACGACGCCGGCCAGGGCCAGCATCAGATGCCGACGGTCACGCCACAGCAGGGCGAGGGCGCTACGGATGGTCATGGTTCCCCGTGGGCCGCTGGTGCCTGATTCCCATGGCCCTGCCGCTACGCCATCCGGCGTCTCGGGTAAAGGTGGAAGGCGGCCGGCGGCACGTGTTGCGGAAAATGCGCGGGATCGGAGCGCCACGGGCGAGACGCGCGACGGACGTGGAAAGGGCGGAGCGGTTATGGGGAAACAAAAACGGCGCCGTGTGCCTGACGCCGTTTTTGCCGCCAAATCCTCAACGCGAGAGCCAAGGAACCGGAAAAATGCCTGGGCTGCCGACCGGCTGGGTGGAGGTTGGAACCCTTCCGGCCGCAAGCCCTGTAACCTGTCATCGAAAAGGATTATACAAGAGACGTGCCAAATCGCGAAAATGGCGGCCCGGCTCAGGCGCTTCGGTGCGGCCCTGGGCAAGGGCTGCCGGGGACGGACGCTAGCCGACGTTTTTGTAGGGAAAACGGACAAAAGAGTATGAGAGGCGTCCTTTCGGGGAGCGTATCGGGCTTGACGCCCACGGGCCGCCCTGGCATCGGGAAGCATCGTCGGATCGGAGCGGTCGGTGCGAGGAGGCGCTATGCATGATGCCATGGCCGATGCCGCGGCCATCTTCCGGGCCGGTCTGGCCCGGGTCGATTCCCTGGCCATGATGGAGCGGGTGCTGTCCCTTTCCGGCGATACCCTGGTCGTTGCCACGGAAACGGCGCGGCTGCGCTACGACCTGTCGGGCTATCGGCGGATCATCGCCCTGGGGGCGGGCAAGGCGGCGGCCCGCATGGCCCTCGGCCTGGAGCAGGTGTTGGGCGACCGGCTGTGGGGCGGGTGCGTCGCGGTCAAGGAGGGCTATACCGAACACCTCTCCCGACTGACGCTTTTGGAGGCCGGCCATCCCGTTCCCGACGCGCGAAGCTTGCGGGCCGCCCGGGCGCTGCTCGATCTGGCCGCTCAGGCCGGACCGGACGATCTCGTGATCGTGCTCCTGTCCGGCGGCGGTTCGGCCATTTTGGCCGCGCCGCTGGAGACTTCCGACCGGCGGCTGACCCTGGCCGACAAGCAGGCCGTGACGCGGGAGCTCCTGGCCTGCGGTGCCTCCATCCAGGAAATCAATCTGGTGCGCAAGAAGCTTTCGGCCATCAAGGGCGGTCGGTTGGCCCGGGCCATTGCGCCGGCGTCCTGCCTGACCCTGGTGCTCTCCGACGTGGTGGGCGACGATGTGGCCAGCATCGCCAGCGGCCCCACCGTGCCGGACCCCGCCTCCCCGGCGGACGCCCTGGCCATCGTGGCCCACTACGGACTGGTCGAACGCCTGCCGGAGGCGGTCCTGGGCCTGTTGCGCGACATGGCCGAGGGCCGGTTGGACGATACGCCCAAGCCCGGCGACCCGGCCTTCGCCGCCTGCCGGACGGTCCTGATGGGCTCCAACTACCAGGCCCTGCTGGCCGCTCGGGACGCGGCCCGTTCGCTCGGCTACACGCCACTTCTTTTGACCTCCCGGCTGATCGGCGAGGCCAGGGAGGCGGCCCATCTTTTTGCCGCCCTGGCCCGGGACATGGTCGCCCACGGGCTGCCCACGCCGCGTCCCGGGTGCGTCATCGCCGGCGGCGAGACCACCGTGACCCTGCGGGGCTCGGGCAAGGGCGGGCGCAACCAGGAACTGGCCTTGGCTTTTTTGGAGGATCTCAGCCGGAACGGCCGGGACATCGGGGAGGCGGTTTTGCTGGCGGCCGCGACCGACGGCGGGGACGGCCCGACCGAGGCGGCCGGCGCTTTCGCCTCTCGGGCCATTCTGGAACAGGGTCGGGAATGTGGCCTCTCTCCTTCCCCATTCCTTGCGGAAAACGATGCCTACAATTATTTTCGAGCCCTGGATCGATTGTTCGTCACCGGCCCAACCAACACCAATGTCTGTGACATCACGGTGCTGGTGTCGCCCTGATCGGGGAGGCTGCATCATGAATCCGTATGTCGCGGTGTTCGGCGTCATTTTTTTGGTGAGCCTCGCCATTCCGGCGTTGCTGTATCTGCTGCGGCATTTTTTTTTCTGCTGCGGCAAAAAGGTGCGGCATATTTCCGGTACCACCTTTTCCCTGTTCGCCTCGCTCTATGCCTTCTTTTTGGGCTTTTACGTGGTCAGCTTATGGAACGATTTTGGAGTGGCCAAAAGCGTGGTGGCCGATGAGGCCAACGCCATACACGCAGCCCACTATTATTCATGCGAGTTTAGGGATTCCGTTGCGTTCCGGGAGGCGCTGGGCCGCTACGCCCGGAGCGTCATGACGGAGGAATGGGCGGTCATGAACCGCGATCTGACCATGAATCCCCATACCCATGCGTTGTATCTGGCGGTATGGGAGGCCTTTCGCGCCTTGCGGCCGGAAAACAAGGAAGACAACATTCTCTACGTGAACCTGGGGAATCAGCTGCTGGAATCCTCCCGGCAGCGCAACGCCCGGCAGCTACTGTTATGTGGCAACATCTACCCGCCGGTTTGGGTCATCATCATTTTCGGCTTTTTCGGCAGCTGTTTGGCCCTGTTTTGCGCCAATCCCGATCAGGAGGGCGGGCAGTTGCTCATGGAATTCGTGGTGGTCTTCACGGTCCTTTCCTGCATTTATTTCATCTATGATATCAGTTCGCCGTTTTCGGGGATAATGAACATCCCTCCCGACGCCTTTCGCACCCTGCTCGTCCACATGCGCGAAACCGATCCCGCCGTGGCCCTGGCCGTTCCGGCCGTTGGCGCGTCCGGGTTTTAGCGCAACACCTTCTTGACCACTGCCAGCAACTGGTCCGGCGTGAAGGGCTTGACGATCCAGCCTGTGGCCCCGGCGCTTTTCCCCTCGGCCTTCTTGGTGGCCTGGGATTCGGTGGTCAGCATGATGACAGGGATGAATTTGTAGGACGCCTGGCTGCGGATGCCCTTGATCAGGCCGATGCCGTCCAGATTGGGCATGTTGAGGTCGGTGATGACCATGTCGATCGTCCCGGAAAGCTTGGACAGGGCATCCTTGCCGTCCACCGCTTCCACGACGTCATAGCCTTCCTTTTTCAGCGTGAACGACACCATCTGCCGTACGCTGGCCGAATCGTCCACGGTCATGATGCGTTTAGCCATCCCGTTCCTCGTCGGAGAAAAAGGTTTTGAGGCGAGGCGTCTGGTCGAAGCCGGAGACCCGGGCGGCCTCGCTCACCGCTTCGGAGAGCGAACCGACGCGCAGCAGGTGCGCGCCGCGTTTCGCCAGGGTCTGCTCCGTGGCCAGAAGCAACTGCAAGAAGGTGATATCCACGCCCTCGACCCCGGACAGGTCCAGGGCCAATTCCTTTGTCGTTTCGGTGGCCGGAAGCAGGGCGTCGCGCAGGGCCGCCGCGTGTTCCACCGTGCATTTGCCGGTGATGGTCAGGAGCAGCCGGTTGTCTTGCTCGGTCTGATCCAGATTCATGGGTACGGGCTCCTTGGCCGGGGTTGCATTACTGGGCCAGTGTACGGAAGGCCTTCTCGGGCTGCAAGCGGGACTCTTCCGTTTCCCGGACGAATCGAATGAGTTGGGGAATGTCCAGGATGAGGGAAATGCTGCCGTCACCATTGATGGTCGTGCCGGAAATCCATTTGAGATTGCGGTAGCAGTCGTCCAGACTCTTGATGACGGCTTGTTGGCGTCCCACCACCTTGTCCACGCTGAAGCCCACGATTTCCCCTTCCACCTCGGTGACGACCACCCGCTCGTAGGGCGGGAGGGGACCGGGCGCGCCGAAGAGGCGCCGGAGGCTGACCAGCGGGATCAGTTCGCCCATGCGTTCGATATTTTCCACGATGCGGGTTTCACCGGCGACGCAACGTTCCTGGAAACCGCGCAGGTTGACCAGGGGCACGATGTAGGATTCCCCGCCGACCACGACGCAAAAGCCGTCGATGATGGCCAGGGTCAGCGGCAGACGGATGGTGACGGTGGTTCCCTTGGAGGGGGCGCTTTCCACCTCCACCAGGCCGCGCAGGGCCTCGATATTGCGCTTGACCACATCCATGCCGACGCCCCGGCCGGAAATGTTCGAGACGGCGGTGGCGGTGGAAAAGCCCGGCGCGAAGATGAGTTCGAACAGTTCCTTTTCGCTGATTTCGGTCTCCGGGGAGAGGATGCCCTGGTCGATGGCCTTGCGGCGCACGGCGGCGGCATCGATGCCCCGGCCGTCGTCGGCGATGCTGATGATGACGTTGCCGCCCGAATGCCTGGCCGAGAGGGTGACGCGCCCCCGGGAGGGCTTGCCCGCCGCCACCCGCACCTCCGGCGACTCGATGCCGTGGTCGAGGGAGTTGCGGAGCAGGTGGATGAGCGGGTCCTTCAACCGGTCGATGACGGTTTTGTCGAGTTCGGTATCGCCGCCCAGGGCCTCGAATTCCACTTCCTTGCCCAGGCTTCCCGACAGGTCGCGCACGAGCCGGGTGAACTGGCTGAACACCGTACCGATGGGCAACATGCGCAGCCCCAGGGCCACGTCGCGCATGGCGTCGGTCAACCGCTCCAGGTCCTCGTCCACGGCAGCGGCGGCCTCGATGTCGTTGGCCTTGACCGCCTGGCGCAGGCGGGATTGGAGGATGACCAGCTCGCCGGCCATGTTGACCACGGAGTCGAGCCGGGCGGCGTCCACCCGCAGGCTGGCGGCCGCCTGGAGATGGGCGCGTTGCCCGCCGGAGGGGGCCAGTTTGGCGATGCGGGCTTGGGTGCTGGCCTTGGCCGCCGAGATTTCACCGAGCTTATGGTCGAGGGCCCGGTGCAGGGCTTGCAGCACTTCCGGCGGTTCGGCCCGGTCAAGGCCTTGCAGCGCCTCCAGCAGGTCGCTCAGATCGTCCCCGCGTATCGCCCCGACGTGGATGCGCTCCATGACGATGTCCGACTCGCCTTCCACGAAGATGAACACGTCGCGCAGGCTGTTGGGCGCGCAGGGCGTGCGGACGAGGAGGTCGAAGACGCCGTAGGCCAATTCCGGATTGTAGTTGGGATCGTCCAGGTCGGGCAGGGCGTCTTCGTGATACAGGCAGCGCGTCAAGCCCATGGTGTCCAGTTCGGCCAGCAGCCGGACCGGATCGTTCCCCGTGCTCAGGATGGCCGGATCGGGTGCAAAGCGGAGCCAGTAGATGCCCGGCGGGCCGGGGCGCGCCTCGCAGGCCAGGACGCCCCCGTCGCCGTCGTCATAGGTGGCCAGCGACGGTGCGGCCGAACGGGTCGGGGCCGCTGTCGCGTCCTCGGGCAGGAACGGGGCGAAGTTCGCCAGTAAGGCGTCCGAAACGCGCCGGGTATCGTCGTCCACGGCGTCCTGGGGAATGCCGAGCAGGGCCAGGATATGGTCGCGGGCCGACAGGATCAGGCTGAGCAGGGGCTTGGTGACCGGGAGATGGCCGGAACGCACCTGGTCGAGGACGGTTTCCACGGCATGGGTGAACCGGGAAATTTCCTCGAAGCCGAACATGGCTCCGCCGCCCTTGATCGTGTGCATCGCCCGGAAGCAGGCATCCAGCCGCTCCTGGTCACCAGGATTGTTTTCCAGTTCCAACAGGCCCTGTTCCAGCTCGCCGAGCAGCTCCTTGGCTTCCTCGATGTAGGTGGCAGTGGCCGCATCCACTTCAATCATGGTCCGCCTCCACGCTAGAACCGTTCGAAGTGGGCGTCATCGGAATCGGCATCGTCGAGATCCAGGGAGATGGAACCCTCCTTTTTTGCCTGGCTGCCGAGGGACTTCGTCGGCGCGCGGCGTTGGGCGGTTTTCTTGGCGGCCGGCGCCAGGGCCCTGGGGGCACGCATCGCGGCATCCAGATGGAAGAAGCCCACGCTGGCCTGCAACTGCTCGGCCTGGGCCGAGAGTTCCTCGGAGGTGGAGGCCAGTTCCTCGGCGGCCGAGGCGTTCTGCTGGATGACCTGATCGAGTTGCTGCAGGGCCTTGTTGACCTGCTTGGCGCCGGTGGACTGTTCCTGGCTGGCGGCGTTGATTTCCTGGACGAGGTCGGCCGTCTTCTGGATGTCGGGCACGAGCTTGCCCAGAAGATCGCCGGCCCGTTCGGCCACGCTGCTGGAACTGCGGGACAGCTCGGTGATTTCCGAGGCGGCGGCTTGGCTGCGTTCGGCCAGCTTGCGGACTTCCGAGGCCACCACGGCGAAGCCCTTGCCGTGTTCGCCGGCCCGGGCCGCTTCCACGGCGGCGTTTAAGGCCAGCAGGTCGGTCTGGCGGGCGATTTCCTCGATGATGGAGATCTTGCCGGCGATTTCCTTCATGGCCTTGACGGCCTGGTTCACGGCTTCCCCGGATTCCCGGGCGTCATTGGCGGCCTTGACGGCGATGGATTCGGTCTGGCTGGAGTTGTCGGCGTTCTGGCTGATGCTCGACGTCATTTCCTCCATGGCCGAGGAGGATTCCTCCACGGCCGAGGCCTGTTCGGTGGCGCCCTGGGACAGGGATTCGGCCGAGGCGCTCATCTGTTCGCTGCCCGAGGCCACGTTTTCCGCGCCGGACTGGACTTCGCCCACCACCTCGCGCAGCCGCTCGACCATTTCGGCCATGCTGTGCAGGAGCACGTCCTTGTCCGAACGGGCCGTGACGGAGACGGTCAGATCGCCTTGGGCCAGGCGGCCGGCGATGTCGGCCGCGTTGCGTTCGGCCTCGATCATGCGATTCATGGCGGAGAGCAGCTTGCCGATTTCGTCGGCGCCCGTGGCGGAGACGTCGACGCCGAGATCGCCGTGGGACACGGCTTCGGCCACGGTAATGGCCTTGCCCACGCCGACGATGATGGTCCGGGTGATGAGAATGGCGAAGACCACGCCCAGGAGAATGGCGACCACGGCTACGCTGATGTTGACCACGTTGGCCGTTCTGGATTCGCTGGCCATGCTGGTGCGCTGGACGGACATGGCTTCCTTGGCCATCTCGTCGGCCTTTTCGGCGGTGGTGCCCATTTCCTTGGTCAGCGCGTTCATGGTGGTGTCGGCCTGGACAAAGGCGTCGAGGCGGTTCTTATAGGTCTCGGCCCGGGCCACGATGTCGGCCAGCAAGGCCCGCTCCTCGGCCGTGGCCACGGTGGGCTGGAGGTCGCGGCCGGCGCTGATGACGCCTTCCAGAATGCCCTTGGCCGCGTCGATGCGCTTCGTTTCGCCCCTCCAGAGGTAGTAGACGACCTCGATCCGGGAGCGGAGGAATTGTTCAAGCAGGACTTCCACCCTGTGCTGCACGGCGGCGGTCCGGACCACGGCGTCGCCGCCCTGGCCGGCCATCTTGGTCATGGTGTCCGCTTCCCGCTTGGCCAGATCCTCGGCGGACTTCTGTAGGGCCGAAGCCGCTTCCACCACGGCCTTGAGGTTGTCGTTGCGGCCCTTTTCGCTTTCCAGACGGCGGGTGAGCCCGGCTTCATAACCGGCCACCGCCGTGATGATGGCGTCCATGCGTTCCCGGTTGCGGGGGTCGGCCAGGGTGGGCTTTAATGCCTGGGCGTTGTCCTTGGCCTGGGTCAATTGTTTGCGCAGGGCATCCAGGCGGCCGGCATCGCTGGTTGCGATGTAGTTGAGCATGTTCATGCGGGCGTTGGTGATGGTGTCGCTGATGGTGTTGACCATCTCCATTTTGAGCGAACGGGACATCATCGCATCCAGGCCGACATATCCCACGATAGCTACCGCAATGGTGAAGACGATGAGGAGGGCGAATCCCAACCCGAGTTTGAAGGCGATGCCGCGATTTGCCAACATGTCATTCCCCCTTGTGTGCTTCAAACGTATGCGTTTGCGCTTAATGGAGTTGATCGTCGTCGGCGTCGGACACGCTGTTCTCCGCAACGGCCGGCGGGGCTTCACCCATCACTTGTGCCAAATCCAAGATTTCGTCGCTGGAAAACACCTTGTCCACATCAAGGACGAGCAGGAACCGGTCGCCGTGCTTGCCGATGCCGCGGATGAAGTCGGCGCGCACCGCCGCGCCCATGCGGGGCGGCGGATCGATGCGGTCGGTTTCCAGCTCCAGGACTTCCTTGACCGAGTCGGCCAGGGCCCCCATCACCGAAATTTCCTCATCCCGTTTGATCTCCACGATGACGATGCGGGTGTTCAAGGTGCGTTCCACCTTGCCCAGACCGAATTTCATCTTGAGATCGATGACCGGAACGGCCGATCCCCGAACATTGACCACGCCCCGCATGAATTCCGGAGTTTGGGGAATGCGGGTAATATCCGTAAAATCAAGGATTTCCCTGACGGAAAAAATATCGATGGCAAAAAGTTCTTCCCCCAGGGTCATGGTGAGGAAGCGTTGACTACCCGTTTGGGTTTCGTTGTCCATGAAAAGTCCCCCTTGGCAATGGCGTCGGTTGCGGATCTTTTGGAGGAGAAGTCTTTTCCATTGTTATGCGTCATGCCCAAGAAAAACAATAGGAATTTTTTTGCCTGAAGGCCATTGGGTGTTTTTTTGATGGCGGCGGCCGGAGTGGCGGACATTTTTTACGATTTTCGATTCTGCGCCGTGGGGAGCCGGCGCGTCCCGGCGGCCGGACCGGTTCTGTGCTTCGGGACGGCCGGGGCGCCGCGCTCGGCACATCCGTGAGCAATTTTGTCAAAAGACTCCACTTTTGAGGCGGTTCGGCCTAGAAGGGAAAAAAACATTGGAGAACGCCATGCCCCAAAAACGCGTGACGGCGGCCGCCGTGGGCAAAATTCTGGAAGAACGGCGCGATGCGGCCCGCGATGCGGCCCTTCGGGAAATTCGGGCCCTGCGGACCGATCTCGCCACCGTGGAGGCCGTCCTGACCGGTCGGCGGAAGAAAAACGATCTCTCCCTGTTCGATGTGATCCACGGCGCCCAGGAAATTTTTCGCCAGGCCGCGGCGGTGTTCGACGCCGATGCCTTGCTTGCGGAGTGCGCCCGGGAAATTGAGGAAGTCAAGGCTTTGGAATTTCTTGAAAAACATGGTGCGACCGAGTTGGTCAAACCGTCAGGGTGGCATTGGATTTCCCCCAAGGGCGAAATGCATTGCCTGGGCAAGGCCGACGACCCCGAAGGGGCGGCGGCCAAATTGACCGAATTGCTCCAGGGCGGCCGCCGCTCGCGGCGTCGGGACCCGGCCGCCGCATCCCGGACGGCCGAGGAACCGTCCGCTGCCGAACCCGCTTCGGGAGGGCCGGACACGGAGGGAACGGCATGAGCGGGTCGCGTCGGGTGTGGGCGGCCCTGCTTGTGGGCGCGGTCCTGGTCCTTGGCGGCGGCTGTAGCGATGACACGCCGCCCGAGCACAAGGCGGCCAACGCCGTCAACGGTAAGACCCCGGTGGTGCGACCCGAGGACGTCAATGCCCGGGGCGCGGACGGTTCGGCCGTCCTGGCGCCGGACTACCGCCGCGAGCTCAATTCCGCCTTGGTCCGGGAGGAGGCATCCCAGGCGGCGGCACCGCGTTCCCCCCGGTCGCCCCAGACGCCCCCGGCGGTCGCCACCCCGGCGAAGGCGGCCACATGTCCGGCCGCATCCTCTGCCCCGGCCGCGGCAACGGGCGCGGCCACCGGCTTCCCGGCGCCCGACTGTCGGCAGCTGGTGCTGGTGGTGGCCCCGGATTTCGGGTCCAGCCGGGGGACGTTGCGCCGGTTTTCCCGCCAGGGCGCGACGGACGGCTGGCGCGAGGACGGCACTGCCACGGCCTGCCTGCTCGGCCGGCGCGGTCTGGGCGTCGGCCGGGGGCTGACGCCGCCCATGGCCGGGCCGCGGAAGCAGGAAGGCGACCACCGGACGCCGGCCGGACTTTTTCCCCTGCCCGAGGCCTTCGGCTACGCTTCGACGGAGGCGGCCGCCCGGGCGGGCGTGCGGATGCCCTACCGGATGGTGACCGACCGTTCGGCCTGCCTGACCGATCCGGCCTCGCCGCTTTTCGGCCGGGTGGTCGGTCCCGAGGAGCGGACCGACGGCGGCGCCGGGCGGCAGGAGCGCATGAAACGGGACGACGACGCCAACATCTGGGGGCTGGTCATCGGTCACAATCGGGAGGACCCCGATCCCAAGGCCGGGTCCTGCGTGTTCCTCAACATGCGTCCGGCCGGGGCGACGCCGACCGGCGGCAGCATCGGTCTGCCCGAGGCGGCGATCCTTTCCTTGGAACGGTGGTTGGACCCGGCGGCCAAGCCGCTGGTGGCGGTCCTGCCGGAGGCGCGCTACCGGCAGGTGCGTGAGGGCTGGGGATTGCCCTGAATCAGCTGCGGGCGAGGCCCTGAATGCGGGCGATGACGGCGGAGGTGGACAGCCCCGGCACCAGCGGCAGGCTCAGCACCCGGCCGCCGTGGGCGGTGACCAGCTCGTTGCCGACGATGCGCTCCACCGGCCAGTCGCCGCCCTTGACCAGGACGTCGGGCAGCAGGGCGGCAATGAGCGCCAGCGGGGTGTCCTCGGCAAAGGGCGTCACGTAATCCACGCAGGTAAGGCCGGCCAGGACGTAGGCCCGCTGGTCCAGGGGCGTGACCGGCCGGGTCGGCCCCTTGAGCTGGCGGACCGAGGCGTCGCTATTGAGGCCGACCACCAGCAGGTCGCCCAGGGCCCGGGCTCGGGACAGCAAATCCACATGACCGGCGTGCAGCAGGTCGAAGCACCCGTTGGTGAAGACCACGGTCCGGCCGGCCCGGGCGGAGGGCAGGGCCTCGAGCAGACGGGCTCGGTCGTATATTTTCGGATGGTCGAACATGGCGTCTCCGGAAGCGACTGGGGCACTTCGGCTGCTGTGTACGTTGGGCGGCAGGCCTTGGCAACCGGGAGCCCGACCGGCGCGCGCCGTCTTGACAGGGTCCGGGAAAACAGGAACCTTCCCGTTTGGTCGCCGTACCGCGGTCAAACCGACGGTCGGCGGCATTCGTTGGCGGAAAGGGCCGATGGGGTTTCGTGGACACTCTCTTCGTCCGGGGGACAGGATGCAGTCGGGCTCGTGCTTGCGTCTTCACAATCGGCTTTCGGAACTCGACCGTCTCGCCCAGGCCGTGGAGGCCTTCGGCGAGGATCAGGCGTTGTCGCCGAAGCTGGTCTATCAAATCGGACTCGTCCTCGACGAATTGTTCACCAATATCGTTTCCTACGGCTACGCGGAAGAGGGCGATCACGACATCACGCTGCATATGGTCCGGGAAACGGGGCACTTGCGCTTTGTGCTGCTCGACGACGCCGCGCCGTTCGACCCGTTGTCGGCCAAGTCCCCGGACTTGGTGTCGCCGGTGGATGCCCGGCAAATCGGGGGCCTGGGCATTCATTTCGTGCGCAGCATCATGGACCGCGTGGCCTATGAGCGGGTGGGGAACGACAATACGCTGATTTTGGAAAAGGATATCGATTAACCGCAAGGGGGGAGCATGCAACTTGTGGAAAAGGAGCAGGACGGGGTGACCGTTCTGGAATTGGGCGGCCGTTTGGACAGCAACACGTCCAAGGTATTGGAAGATAAGATCATGGAGATCTTGGGGCAGGACAAGAAAAAGCTCCTGATCGACTTCAAGGACGTGGATTACATCAATTCCACCGGCCTGCGCGTGTTGCTTCTGGCCTTGCAGCAGCTCAAGAAGAATCAGGGGCAGCTGGTGCTGAGCACGATCAAGGACTACATGAAGGAAGTTTTCGAAATTTCCGGCTATACGGAAATTTTTCCCATCTATGCCACCCAGGAGGAGGCGCTGGGGCATTTTGCCTGAGCGCTTGCCGCACGCCCGGTCGTCGGGGACCTGTCCTGCGGGCTGTGGCGCGGGAACGTCAGGGCCGACGCCTGCCTCCGCCTTGGATGTCGGTCCCGGGCCGACGGCACCGCCGGGCCATGGCTCCACGGGGCGTGCCGGGATGGCTCCGACGGCCGAAGGGCGTGAGGGAGTCGGTCGTGCTGTTCGCGGAAGGCCATTCCCGGGTGGCGGCATCCGCCTGGGGAACATCGGGCGGCCGTCGTCCCTGGGGCAGCGCCCGGGTGACCGCCGGCGCCTGGCGCAAACGCCGAACGCGTCCTATTCGGCGTGACCGGAGTCTTCGGGAAGCAATCCCAAAATTATCAGTTTATTGAGCAGTTCCGAACGGTTGGGCGGTTTGATGAGATAGGCTGAAACCTGACCGTCGAACAGAGCCGTCATGGTGTTGGCCTCGTCGTCCATCGAGGTGATCATGATGGCCCGGGCTTGACGCGCGGGGGAAATCCCCGCCGCTTCTTCGGCGGCGCGGATGCGGGTGAGGGTTTCGTGGCCGTCCATGCGGGGCATGATGATGTCCAGGAACACCGCGTCGAAGAGCCGGCCCGTCGTCAGGGATTGCCGGATGGTCTCCACGGCCTCCTGGCCCGAGGCGCACTCGACGCACTCGGCCAGGCCGGCAAGCTGCGCGGCCAGGATATAGCGGCTGGCCCGGTCGTCATCCACAATCAGCACCCGCATGACGCCTCCTGGTAATCTCTTGGCAAAACTACCGCCGGTAGGTCGCTTTTTCAAGCGAAAAGCCTGGTCGGCAGCGTGGTTCCCCGTCGGGAACCAAGCCACTTTGACGTGCCTTCTTGTCACGGCGCGGTGGTGGGGTAGGCTGGGAAACACGCGCCGGCCGGGCTCTATCCCGGGCAGGCGACAGGAGGAATGTCATGGAACTGATCAGCGTGGACGACGGTCGCTGCAGCCGCGATGGCCTGTGCCTGACGGTATGTCCCTGCCGGGTGCTGGAGCCGGATGCGGACGGGCGTCCGGTCGCGGTTGCCCCTGAACTGTGCATTGATTGCGGTCATTGTCTGGCCGTGTGCCCGCATGGCGCCCTGACGCATGCCCGGCTTTCGGCCGCGGGCGTTGCCGCCAATGTCCGGGCCTTCCCGGAACCGGCGGTGGTGGACGGTTTGTTGCGCGGCCGGCGCTCGATCCGGGCCTATGCCGACCGGCCCGTGTCCCGGGAAGTCATCGACGAGGTGCTCGATGTGGCCCGGTATGCGCCGACGGCCTCCAATGCCCAGGAAATTCGCTGGATCGCCACGGTCGATCCGGACATGATCCGGAAGCTGGCCGGCTTGACCGCGGGCTGGTTCGCGGCTCGGGAGGTGCCTCCCGCCTGGCGGCGGCATCTGCGCTTGTGGGAGCAGGGGGAGGACCCCTTTTTGCGGGGCGCTCCGGCCCTGGTGCTGGCCCATACGGCGACGGACGTCCGCTTCGGCCCGGCCGATTGCGGCATTGCCCTGACGTTTTTCGAGTTGGCCGCCGTGGCCCGAGGCCTCGGCGCCTGTTGGACCGGCCTGCTGGTGCTGGCGACGGCCGGCTCCCCGGCCTTGCGCGCGGCCATGGGACTGCCCGAAGGGCACACCCTGTGGGGCGGGCTGATGCTCGGCTATCCGAAAATGCGCTACGCCGGCGTGCCGCCGCGCCGTCCGGCGGCGGTGGCCTGGTTGTAGGGAGCGGTCTTCGCGGCGAGGCTGGCCCGCATCCCGCCGCATGCTCCCCCTCGCTCGGGGACGGAAACGGTGAACGTGTCCCCGGGGCGAGGGGGGGGCAGCACGCCCCCGGCGGGTCCAGGGGCGCGTCCTGGGCGTTTTACATCAGTCGAGGGTGATTTCCTGCAGGCTCTTGCGCTTCCGCGGGTAAACCTGCGGCTCGTTGGGATGGCCCACGGCCAGGATGCTGACCAGGCGCACGCCGGCCGGCAGGGCGAACCGGGCCTTGATGGCTGCCTCGTCGAACATGCCGATCCAGCAGGTGCCGAGGCCCATTTCCGTGGCCCGCAGCATCAAAAAGCCCACCGAGATGCCCACGTTCATGGCGCAGGCGCCGTATTTGGCCTGTTCGGCCGCGGCGGCCTCGCGAGTGACGTAGGCGTCGATGCCGTCCATGGGTTCGCCTTCGATCAGCTTGTTTTTCCGAAAAGAGAAGGCGGCGGCCTGGGAATCCTTCACATAGTGCTCCAGGTCGGCGCCGCATAGGATGATGGCGGCCGCGTCGGCCAGCCACGTCTGTTTGCGGCTGGCCTCGCTGGTGCCGAACCAGGCGATGTCGTCCGGCTTGGCGATGACCTTGAAGCGCCACGGCTGGGAATTGAGGCCCGACGGGGCGTTGCGGGCGGCGTCGAGCAGTTCGGTGATTTCCGCTTGGGTCAGCGGCGTCTTGGTAAAGGCGCGCACGCTGTGGCGGGCGGCGATGGCGTCCTTGACGCCCATGGGTGCGTTTTGTGCCATTTTTTTGCCTCCGGTCTGGGTTGGCAGGGACGGCGACGCATTCGCCGTCTCTCTGCTCTTCCTACGCGATCCGGCGGGCACGGGCCATATCCGATTCTCCGGAGCATTTGCCTGATTCTGTCGATATCGGCGATTTTCGATGCGCGTGGAGCCTTTTTTCGATATTGTTCGGCTTGTTCGTTGGAACGAGGCCCACAATCGGAGGAACGGATGGCGATGATGGATGCGTCTCGGCGGCGGCTGGTCGCCGTGCTGGCCGAACAGGCGGTCACGGAGGGCTTTTCGCCCAGTCCGCTGCAGGGTGTCCGCTATGTCATGGCCGCCCATGACTATCCTATGGCCCCGGTGCTCTACGAACCGTGCATTCTCATGCTGGCCGCGGGCCGCAAGCGGGCGTGTCTCGGCGGGGTGGAGCACGCGCTCGTCCCCTGGCATTTTTGGGTGGTCCCGGTGCCGCTGCCGTTTTCCTGCCAGACCGTGGCCAGCCCGGAGGCGCCGCTTCTCGGCCTGGCCGTGGGCATCGATACGGGCTTTTTGGGCGAGTTGCTGCTGGATATGGACGAGGGCGGGCGGCTGCCCGGGACGGTAGCGGCCGGGCTTGAGGCCACGCCGCTCACCGACGAGCTGATCGACGCGGCCCTGCGGCTGCTCGTCTGCCTGCAACATCCCCTCGACACGCGGATTCTGGGGCCGGGGATCGTGCGGGAGATCGTGTACCGGACGCTGCAAGGCGGGCAGGGGGCGACACTGCGGGCCCTGGCCGCCCAAAACGGCCACTTGCGGCCCATTGCCCGGGCCTTGAAACGTATTCAAACCGGTTTCGACGGCGATTTGGACGTGGAGGGCCTGGCCAAGGAGGCCCACATGGGCGTTTCGACCTTTCACCACGCCTTTCGGGCCGTGACGGCCTCATCGCCGCTCCAGTACATCAAGACGGTGCGGCTCCACGCGGCCCGGCGGCTGCTGGCCGAGTCCGGGGCCACGGCCGGCGAGGCGGCCGTCCGGGTCGGCTATGCCAGCCCGTCGCAATTTTCCAGGGAATACAAGCGGTTTTTCGGTATCAGCCCGTCCGAGGAGGCGACCCGCCTCGGGCGCTAGGCACTTTCCGCCGTTTCGAGCGGCTCCCGGACGAAGACGGCCAGATATTCCTGGTTGCCCTTGGGGCCCTTGATCTTGGACGGCACCACGCCCATGGGCGTGAGCCCCAGGTCTTCCCGGCCGAAGGTGATGATCTTGTCCACGGCCTCCTGGCGGTGGGTCTCTTCCCGGACCACGCCGCCCCGTCCCACCTTGTCCGGCGAAAGTTCGAACTGGGGCTTGATGAGGGCCACCACCCGGCCGCCGGGTTTCAGGAATTTGAGGCAGGCCGGCAGGACCTGGGTGAGGGAGATGAACGAGACGTCGGCCACCACCAGGTCCACCGCCTCGGGCAGGAGATCGTCCGGTGCATGGCGCAGGTTGGTCTGCTCCATGGAGATGACGCGGGGATCGGCCCGCAGCTTTTCGTGGAGTTGGGCCGTGCCCACGTCCACGGCGTAGACCTTGGCCACGCCGTGCTGCAACAGGCAGTCGGTAAAGCCGCCGGTCGAGGCCCCGGCGTCGAGGGCCACCAGGCCGGCCAGTTCGAGGCCGAAGGTCTCCAGGGCCGTCTCCAGCTTGCCGCCGCCCCGGCTGACGTAACGCTCGCCGGCGTCCACCGAAAAGAGCGTTCCCTCCGGGAACAGCCGGCCCGGTTTGTCCACCGGGCGACTGCGGTCGCTCTCGACCACGCGCACCAGACCGGCCATGATGTAGCGCGTGGCCTGATCCTGGGTTTGGGCCAGCCCGGCCGCGAAGACGAGCTGATCGGCGCGAAATTTTGCTTTGGCCATACGGGTGGTGCCTCCGGCGGCCAGGGAGGGGCATCGCCCCCCCGGACCTATCCCACCGGGGGGATCATTTCCCCCGGCCCTTCGTCCGGGAACCAGGCGGGCTGGTTTGGGGGCGATGGGCCGGAGGCATCTTCGCAGTGTTGTGGTTACCGCTTTTTGAGGCCAAGCGCATCCACGATCGCGGCGGCGGCCTTGGCGGTATACTCCTCGGGCGAGAGGGCGGCCTTGTCGTCGTCGGTCAGGATCGAGCGGGGCCGGTTGATGTAGGCGGGATCGGGCGTGATGTCGTAGCCGGACGGGAGGTTGCCCTGGAAATACATGTCCTGGAAGCCGACGAACTTCAGATGATGGGCCGTGGCGTCCAGGATGGAGATTTCCGAGGGCTCGACCAGGCCGAGCTTGCGGGCCCGGATGAGGCCGGCCAGGCATTCGCCGCCCTGGGTGCAGCTGATGTGGCCGTGGCGGTTGGCGGTGAGCATGCCTTCGATGATGGCCTGTTCGGTGACCTGGATGACCTGGAAGCTGCCCGGGCCGCCGATCTTTTCGTACTCCTCGACGAAGTGGGCCACCCGGGGAAAGGACACCGGATTGCCGATCATGGCCGCCTGGGCCACGCTGGGGCGCACCGTGACGGGGTGGAAGGTGCGTTTCTGCGGATCGGCCTCGTCGTAATAGCGGAAAACCGGATCGGCGTGGCAGGACTGGACGCCGAAGATGCGCGGCAGGGAGCGGATGATGCCGAGCTTCTTGAGCTTTAAAAAGCCGCCCATGATGGCCGTGATGTTGCCGGCGTTGCCGATGGGCACAAAAATGCACTTGCGGTAGGTGTCCCAGCCGAACCATTGGGCCACCTCGAAGGCGTAGGACTCCTGGCCGAGGATGCGCCAGGCGTTTTTCGAATTGAGCAGGGCCACCCGGTAGTTGTCGGCGAGCGTCTCCACCACCTTCATGCAGTCGTCGAAGACGCCGGGCACCTCGATGACCGTGGCGCCGCTGCCGAGCGGCTGGGCCAGCTGCTGCGGTGTGACCTTGCCCTTGGGCAGGATGACCACGGACTTGATCGGACCGCCGACATAGGCGGCGTAGAGGGCGGCGGCGGCCGAGGTGTCGCCGGTGGAGGCGCACACGGTCAGGACCGAATCCCAGCCGTTGACCCGGACCAGATGCTTCAAATAGCTGAAGGCGCAGGCCATGCCCCGGTCCTTGAAGGAGGCGCTCGGGTTCTGGCCGTCGTTCTTGTAGTAGAAGGGCACGCCCACCAGCTCGGTCAGGGCCTCGTTGGCCGCGATGATCGGGGTGTGGCCCTCGCCCAGGTAGACGATGTCCTCTTCGTCCAGGACCGGGGCCATGAGCTCGTAGAAGCGCAGCACGCCGCGCAGGGCGTCGACCCGGGTGCCGGCCCGCTTGTCGAACAGGCCTTGCCAGTAGCTCGGGGGGAATTCCAGCAGGCTGTCGAAGGTGGTGTCCTCCAGCAGGAAGACGCCGCCGCAGTGCGGGCAGGTGTAGTAGAGTTCGTGGATGTCGAACCGGGCATGGCAGCCCAGGCAGACGTATTCCATCTTGCCCCGGTACTTGGGAAAATCGCTTACCGTAATCATGCCGTTTCCTTTGTTACACCGGCCAGATCGCCCTGGCGGCCGTCACCCACATGACCATGCCGCAGGCCATCTTGGCCGCCAGCCCGAACACTTTGCCGAAAAGAGCCCCCGTGGCCGCCCGGTGGGCGGCAGCGCCATCCCGGCCGTGCAACCGCTCGAACACATAGCAGCCCAGGTACGCGCCGGCAACGGCTCCTAAAAAGGCCCCGAACCCCAGGAAAAACGGTACGCCGAACACCGCGCCGGCCAGGGCGCCGATAAAGCCGCCGACATTGCCCTGCAAGGTGGCGCCGTACTTTTTGGCGCCGGCCAGCTGGACCAAAAGTTCCACGAGTTCGCCGGCCAGGGCCAGACCGACCAGCAGGCCGTAGACGGCCAGGCCGAAATGTCCTCCCGGCTGGAAAAAATCCCACAGAGCCACCAGCCCGAGCAGCATCCAGTTGCCCGGCAGCCCGAAAACGGACAGGACCAGGCAGCCCAAAAGCAGGGCCAGGAATCCGCCGGCCAGGACAAAACTCACGCGGATTCCCCGCGGCGGTCGATCACCCGCTTGGCCTTGCCTTCGGATTTGGGCAGGGAATTGCCCTCCACCAGCTCCACCTTGGGGGTGATCAGAATTTCGTCGCGCAGCCGGCTGGCGATGCGCTTTTGCAGGGTGGACAGAGTGCGCATGTCCTCCACGAAGTATTCGTCGCGGATTTCCACCTTGACCCGCATGCTGTCGAGGAAACCCTCGTGCTCCAGGATGATGAGGTAGTTCTGGCCCACTTCGGGCATGGACATGAGCACGTGCTCGATCTGCATGGGGAAGATGTTGACGCCCTTGACGATCATCATGTCGTCGGCCCGGCCGTGCAGCCGGTCGATGCGGTGGTGCTTGCGGCCGCACGGGCACTCGCCGGGCAGGAACCGGGTGAGGTCGCGGGTGCGGTAGCGGATAAGCGGCATGCCTTCCCGGCCCAGGGTGGTCATGACCAGCTCGCCGAGCTGGCCGTCGGGCATGGGCTCGCCGGTCTCCGGATCGACGATTTCGGCCAGGTAGGCGTCCTCCCAGACGTGCATGCCATGCTGTTCCGGGCATTCGAAGGCCACGCCCGGTCCGTTCATCTCGGACAGGCCGTAGGAGTTGTAGACCTTCATGTCGAAGGTCTCCTCCAGGCGGTGCCGGGTCTCTTCGGTGTAGGGTTCGGCCCCGACCAGGGCGATGCGCACGGGCAGCGAACGCGGGTCGATGCCCATGTCCGTCAGGACGTTGGCGACGTGCATGGCGTAGGAGGGAATGATGTGGATGCCCGTCACCTTGAAATCGAGCAGCAGCTTGATCTGGCGCTGGGTGTTGCCGGCGCCGGCCGGAATGGTCAGGCAGCCGAGCTTTTCGGCGCCGCAGTGGATGCCGAGGCCGCCGGTGAAGAGACCGTAGCCCGACATGTTCTGGAAGACGTCGGTCGGGCGCAGCCCCACCATGTACATGCAGCGGGCCATGAGCGACGACCACCACTCCAGGTCGTTTTTCGTATGATAGATGACGGTCGGCGTGCCGGTGGTGCCGGAAGAAACGTGCATGCGCACCATGGCCGACTGGGGCATGGCCAACAGCTTGTCGGGATAGCAGGCGCGCAAATCTTGTTTGGTCGTAAAGGGCAGGCGCCGCACGTCGTCCATGGTCGTGATGGTATCCGGCGTGATGCCGTGCTCGGCATAGAGGGCACCGTAAAAGGGCGACTTGATCGCCTGGGCGATGGTCGTACGCAGACGTGTCAGTTGCAGGCGTTCGATTTCAGACCGGGACAGTTTTTCCGCTGCATCGTAATACACGGTCGCTCCTTTGGCGGATATGTCGCTCGCTGATCGAGGGGGCTATACCCCCTGGTCGAGGGGGTCTTCAAGTCTTGGCGGGGAGAGAATTTGCGTTGGCCGGGAGGGGCGCTGTCCGCCGAGTCCGCCGCGTGCCCGAGCCTGCCGGCGCGTCTAGCCGCCGGTGTATTCCGAGGGCGGCGGAATTTCGGACAGGTTTTCGAACGCCGTCGATTCCTTGAGGAAGGTCAGTTTGACCATGCCGGTGGGGCCGTTGCGCTGCTTGCCGATGATGACCTCGGCGATGTTGTCCTCGGGGGTCAGTTCTTCTTTCTTTTTGTAGGCGGCGGCCCGGTAGAGGAAGACGATGACGTCGGCGTCCTGTTCGATGGCGCCGGATTCGCGCAGATCCGACATCATGGGGCGCTTGTCGGCCCGTTCCTCGACCTTGCGGTTGAGCTGCGACAGCGCCACCACCGGCACGTGCAGTTCCTTGGCCAACGCCTTCAAGCTGCGCGAAATATCGGAAATTTCCTGTTCCCGGGAATCGATGTGGCGCGAGGCCCGCATGAGCTGGAGGTAGTCGACCACGATCAGGCCCAGGCCGTGCTCGGCCTTGAGGCGGCGGCAGCGGGCCCGCATCTCCATGGTGGTGATGGCGGCCGTGTCGTCAACGAAAATGGGCGAACCGGTCAGGTGGTTGGCGGCATCGTAGAGGCGCGACCAGTCCTCGTCGTCGAGGCGGCCCCGGCGTAGATGCGACAGGTCCACCTTGCCCCAGCAGCACAGCATCCGCTGCATGATCTGCTCCATGGACATTTCCAGGGAGAAGATGGCCGTGGGCACGCCGTGCATGGCGGCGGCGCGCATGGCCACGTTCATGGCGAAGGCGGTCTTGCCCATGGACGGGCGGCCGGCCACGATGATGAGATCGGACGGTTGCAGGCCGGCCGTGTACTCGTCGAACTGGTAGTAGCCGGTGGGCACGCCGGTGACGAGCTCCTTGTTCTCCAGCCGCTTTTCGATCTGCTCGAAGACCTTGGTGATCAGTTCCTTGGCCGAATGGACGCCCTTGGTGGTGCGGGAATCGGCGATGGAGAAGATGGCTTGCTCGGATTCGTCCAGGAGCTGTTCGGTTTCCTGGCCGCCTTCGTAGCAGCGGGAAATGATGTCCACGGCCGTGGTGATGAGCTTCCGCTGGACGGATTTTTCCCGGACGATGGTGGCGTGGTGCAGGGCATTGGCGGCGGAGACCGTGGACCCGGCCAGCTCGGCCAGGTAGGCCGGACCGCCCACTTCGTCCAGGCGGGAACCGGTGCGCAGCTCCTCGGCCAGGGAAACCAGGTCGATGGGGGCGTTTTTCCGCGACAGCTCCAGCATGGCCTGGAAGATGATGCGGTGGGCCGGAGAATAGAAATCATCCTCACCGATCAGATCGATGAGGTTGAAGAGAATGGAATTCTTGAGGAGTATCCCCCCCAGAACCCCTTGTTCGGCTTCGTGGTTCTGGGGGGGAATCTTTTTTAAGACATCAGCAGAGACCCGCTCCAGGTCCTGCCCGGTGAGCGGTCCACCGCTTCCGGACGACCCGGACGCCCTACTGCGCGGTTTCTTCCTCGGACTGTCCATCGGCTGAAGCCTGTTCCTCGACCGGAGTCGTATTCTCGGCCGGGGCCGCTTCTTCGGCCGGCGCCATGTCCTCGAAACCGCCCTGGCGCATGACGGTCACCTGGACCGTGGCGCGCAGGTCGGGCAGCAGCTTGATCTCGACCTCGTAGTGGCCCAGGGCCTTGATGGGCTCGGGCAGGACGATCTTCTTGCGGTCGATCGTCACGCCGGCCTCGGCCAGCTTGTCGGCGATGATGGCCGTGGTGACCGAGCCGTAGAGCTTGTCGCCTTCGCCCACCCGCATCTCGATGACCACGGGGGCGGCGGCGATCTGTTCGGACAGGGTCTGGGCGGAAGCCACCTGGGCGTCGCGCTTGGCCTGAAGCTTTTTGCGCTCGTTTTCGAAACGGCGCAGGTTGGCGGGCGAGGCCAGCATGGCCAGCCCCTGGGGAATCAGATAGTTACGGCCGTAGCCCGGCTTGACTGCAACGGTCTCACCCAGGCGGCCAAGGTTTTCCACGTCGGCGCGCAAAATAAGTTGCATGGCGTCCCTTCCTTACATTTTCTTCAGGAGTTCGGCGCTATGGGTGGCCGTGTAGTACAGGAGCGCCATCTGACGGGCGCGCTTGATCTCCTGGGTCAGCCGGCGCTGACATTTGGCGCAGGTGCCGGTGATGCGCCGGGCGATGATCTTGCCCCGATCGGTCACGAAATCCCCGAGGATATCCGGGCGCTTGTAGTCGATCGGCAGATTCTTGTTGGCGCAGAATCGGCAAAACTTCTTTTTGGGTGTGAATTTTTTCTTGAACGCCATGGCTAGGCCTCCTCAGGCACGTACTTGTCGGCCAGCTTGACGGTCATAAACTTCATGATGCCGTCGGTAATGCGGACAATGCGTTCGAATTCGGCGATGGCCTTCGGCGGCGCGGCGAATTCGAACCGGGTGTAATGACCGCGGGTTTTTTTCTGGACGGGGTAGGCCAGATCGCGCATGCCCCAGTCGTCCACGGTCAGCACCGAAGCTTCCTGGCCTTCCAGGAGCCCCTTCAGATTGTCCAGGATTTCCTGCCGGCTGTCGGTGGACAACTCGGGCGAGAACAGGAGCAGGGCTTCATATTTTCGCATGGTTCCTCCTTGTGGTCCATGGCCCTTCCTTCCGGGAATCCCTTCGGGAAGAGCAAGGTGAACGAGAGCCGTTACGCATCAAATTTCCTTCTGTCAAGGACGGGGTGGACGCCTTGCCAGCGGACGACCGGACATAGTAGGGAAAAAACCGCGCGCTTTCCGCGCCATCATCCTACCCTCCGCGCCGAGGATCGCATGCGCATCAGAACCAAACTGCTTATCATCCTGTTAGGTCTCGTCATCCCGCCGCTTTTGGCCACGAGCTACCTGGCCCTGCGCGAGGCCCGCAACCTGGGGCATGACCTGGCCGACCGGGAGGCGTTTTCCTTCAAGCGTTCGGCCGAACGCGAGCTGGCCCTCATGGTGGACTTGATCGGCGAGGATATCGACGACAACCGCCGGGCCCAGGAACTTTCCGTGTCCCTGCTGTCCGAGGCGGCCGGCCGGGCCCTGGCCGGTTCGGTCCCCGCCGCGGCGCCGGTGTATTTCGACGATGCCTTTGCCGGTGGCCTGCCGGCGGGCCTGACGCGGCTCTCCGGCCCGGACGCGCCGTTGCCGGACGTCACGGCCGACGCCGTGGCCATCCATGTGCCCACAGGCATTTCCCGGGCCTCCGTCATGGATGATGCCCGGCGTCTGGATACCCTGCTGCCCACCCTGGAACTCTTGCACACGAATCTGGCCGAAAACATGCTCTGGGCCTACGTTGCCCTGCCGAGCGGCCTTCTGGCGACCTTCCCCGCCCATGGCCCCATGCCGTCCGGCTACGACGCCCGGGCCCGGGAATGGTACAAGGCGGCCCTGAAAAATCGCGGCCCCATCTGGCGCATTTTGGTCGATGCGGCGACCAAGCGTTTGACCGCCACGGTTTCCGTACCCATCCGCGACGCCAAGGGACATATCATCGGCATCGCCGGACTCGATGCCCCGTTTGAATCCATGCTGCCGGAGAGCGACCTTTCCAAACGCTGGGGCAACGGGGTGCGCGCCCTGGTGGTGGTCTCCGAGGATACGGCCGAGGGCAGAAAAATCATGGTGCTGGGCGACCGGGAATTCCTGTCCCAGGCCAACGGTTGGAATACGCCCGTCATGGCTTCGTCGCTCAAATCCGACGATACCGCAAGCGTGGCCAGGCTGGAGAGCGCCATGGATGCCCGCCAGTCCGTCCTCATCGCCATGCCCCTCGACGGCGTCCCCTCGTTTGCCGCCTACCGGCCGTTTCTGTCCACGGAGGGGGCCGGCCTGCTGGTGGTGGTGCCGCGCAGCGCCGTCCTGGCCCAGGCGGATTCGGCCGAAAGTTCCATCCTGGCCCGGACCAAGAGCATGATTATCGTCGTGGCGGCCTTTACGCTGTTGGCCAGCATCGCGGCGGTCATCCTGGCCGCGTTCGGCGCCCGGGCCGTCACCCGGCCGGTGATGTCCATTTGCCGGGCGGTGGAGCAGCTCGCCCAGGGCGATCTTTCGGCCCGGGCGCCGGTGGCCGGCCGGGACGAGCTGGCCGATCTGGCCCAGGCCTTTAACGACATGGCCCCGGAGCTGTCCGAGCGCCTGCGCCTCAAACAGGACATGCTCTTGGCCATGGAGGTGCAGCAGAATCTGCTGCCCAAGGCCCCGCCCAAGCTGCCCGGCCTGGACATCGCCGGCGCCACGTTCTTTTGCGATGAAACCGGCGGCGACTATTACGACTATCTGCAGTTCTCCCCGCAGGAAGACAAGTGCGACGTGGTGCTCGGCGACGTGACCGGGCATGGCATCTCGGCGGCGCTGTTCATGGCCACGGGCCGGGCGCTGTTGCGCGGCGGCGCCGATCCCGTCGCCGGGCCGGCTCAGTTGCTCGACCTGGTCAACGGGCTCTTGTGCCAGGATACCGGCGACAGCGGCCGGTTCATCACCCTCTTTTTCCTCCGGTTGGAAAAAAGCGGCCTCGGCGCCTCCGGTCGCCTGGTCTGGACCCGGGCCGGCCATGATCCGGCCTTGCTCTACGACCCGGAGACGGATGGGTTCGACGAGCTCATGGGGCCGGGTATTCCCCTCGGCGTGGTGCCGGATTTCGCCTATGCCGAGCAGTCCCGGCCGGGACTGGCCCCGGGGCAGTTTTTGGTCATGGGCACCGACGGCATCTGGGAGGCCAGGAATCCGGCAGGCGAGATGTACGGCAAGGACCGTTTCCGGGAGGTCCTGCGCCGGCATCGGGAGACCTCGGCCGACGAGATCATCGCTGCCGTCTATGAGGATGTGACGCGCTTTCAGGCCGGGCATGTCCGGGAGGACGACATCACCCTCGTGATCGTCCGGGCCCTGCCGGCGGCCTGACCGGCGCTGCGGGGGGGGCGATGCGCATTCGGCCGGAAACCCCGGAAGAATTTCCGCTGCTGTACGACTTCGTCCAGCGGGCCTTTGCCACGGCCCGGGTCTGCGACGGCGACGAACAGGACTATGCGGCGCGGCTGCGCGCCGGCGATGCGTATATCCCGGCATTGGCCCTGGTGGCCGAGGAAGGGGGCCGCATCATCGGCCATGTCCTGTTCACGCGGCTGGCCGTGCGGTGGGCCGACGGCAGGGAACAGCCGGCCTTGCTCCTGGGGCCGCTGTCGGTGGCCCTGGAACACCGTTCGCGCGGCGTGGGCGCGGGCCTGGTGCAGGAGGGCTGCCGCCGGGCGGCGGCCCTCGGCCACAACGCCGTCTTTCTCGTCGGCGATCCCGCCTATTACGGACGCTTCGGCTTTCGACCCGCCGCCGACTTCGGCATCGCCAACACGAACGAACTCCCCGACCCCGACGTCCTGGCCCGCGAACTGACGCCGGGCGCGCTGGCCGGTCTGGCCGGCGGCACCATCACCCTCGAGGGCTTTTAGGGGCGTTTGGGATTTTCCGGTTCCCCCGACAGTTCCCCGGCGGCCCGCAAGTGCTCCAAAATGAGCAGAAAAAAGCCGGGACCGTCCTGCCGTCGATAATACCAGCCCATGTGGTTGCCGCAGGTGGCGCAGGAAACCATGTGCCATTCGCCGCCGGAAGCTTCGCGGTCCCAGAGCAGATGGCGCAGGGGGCTATGCACGATGCAGCCCGGGGCCAGGGAAAAACAGCCGTGCTCCTGGTCCAGGCCGAACGAGCGGGGAAGCAAATGGCGATGGGACCCGTCCACGGCCACGCGCAGACTGGCGCTGGTGATCTCCGCCCCGCACTGGGCGCACAGGAAATTGTCCCCCTCGGTCAAGAGCCTGGGCCTAGCCGACGGGGCTTCGTCCTCCCAGGACAGGACGATGGGCGGCGAGGTGGGGAAGATGGTGATGCGCTTGTTCATGGGAGCCCCCGATTTGCTCCGAAGCACGTCTTTCTCTCATGGTAGTCATGCCCGCCGGAAAAGCAATCGCCGTCGCTACGGCCGGGGGCGGGGATTTACAGCCTTCCCCGATTCCATGTAGTATCAGAGGCAGACGGCGATCCGAGGCGGTCAGTCCGGCCAGACCTGATCCCGCGGCCTGGGCGGCCATGTGCTATGCGTCAATATCTCGGTCATCTCGCCACCAGTGATCCTCTGCACGCGTATTTGTGCCATACCATTTTGCCGCGTGTCGCGCCTGCGGCCGATCGCCGGGCCGACTGGCGGGTGTTTCGCGTTTCGGGAACCAGCGCCGTCTATCTCTATGAGGATAAGCGGAGCGGGGCGCGGCTGGTGGGCAAGTTTTACGCCAGGCCCCGGGGACTCAACGGCAGCGGCGCGCCCCAGTCGTCCGCCCATGAATTTCGGGCCCTGGAATACCTGCGCGGCCTCGGTTTCGATCAGGCCCCGGATTATGTGGTGCGCCCGCTGGGCTACCGGGAGGATCTGGGCGATCTCCTTCTGGTGGAGCATTTGGTCGGTGACCAGCTCGACGGCGTCATCGAGGCGGCCGCCCGGCAGGGGCAAAACGACCGTCTCTACCGCAAGCTCGCGGATCTGGCCCGGTTTTTCGCCCACCTCCACAACCGGACGGCCGGCGGTCCGAGCGTGGATTTCGGCCGCACCCTGGCCTACTTCGAGCGAGTAATCACCTATCTGTCGGGCAAGGGCGGCGTTTCGCGGCGGCGGATCGAACGGTTGCGCGGCTTGGCCCGCGCCCATGCCGACCGACCGACCATGTGGCAGGACTGGCAGGTCATGGTGCATGGCGACGCCACGCCGTCCAATTTCTTGTTCGGCCGCGACCACGAGGTCATGGTCATCGACCTGGAGCGCATGCACCGGGACGACCGCGTCTACGATGTGGGCCGGCTGTGCGGTGAACTCAAGCACTGCTTTTTGCGGGCCACGGGCGATCCGGCCCGTTCGGAACCCTTTATCGGCCATTTCCTGTGGGAGTACGCGGGCTATTTCCCGGACCGGCAACGGGCCTTCGACGCCGTTACCGGCCGGCTGCCCTTCCATTTGGGATTGACGCTGTTGCGCATCGCCCGCAATTCCTGGATCGACGACGGCTACCGGGCCCGGCTTGTCCGGGAGGCCACCATCATCCTTGAAGGAGCGCTATGACCATCCGGGGCATCATTTTCGACGTCAATGGGACCCTGATCGACATCAACACCGATGAGGGCAACGAGCAGATCTATCGGGCCATCAGCCACTTTCTCAAATATCACGGCATTTACAGCAACCGCAACGACGTGCGCGAGGCCTATTTCCGCATCCTCAAGAATCAGCGGCGCACCGGCGGCGAGAAGTATCCGGAATTCGACGTGGTGGCCGTCTGGCGGGAGTACCTGGAAATCGAGTCGGCCAAGCGCGGCCTCACCATTCCCAAGGTCAAGATGGCCCAGCTGCCCCTGTTTCTGGCCGAAATGTACCGGGGCATCTCCCTAAACCGCCTGGAACTCTATCCCGGGGTGCGCGAGGTGCTGGAGGAACTGCGGCCGCGCTATCTGCTGGCCGCCTTGTCCGACGCCCAATCGGCCTGGGCCCGGCCCGAACTGCGGATGGTGGGGATCGAAGACTATTTCTACCCCATCGTGGTGTCCGGCGACCTGGGCTATCGCAAGCCCGATCCCCGTATCTTCGAGCTGGCCCTGCACCGGATGCATCTCGGTCCCGACGAGGTCGTCTTTGTCGGCAACGACATGTTCCGGGACATCTCCGGAGCCCGGCAGGTCGGGCTGCGCACCGTCTTTTTCGCCAGCGGCCAGGGGCAGCAACGCATGAACGGCGTGGAAGCCCACTACAACATCTACCGCTTCAGTGAAGTGCGCGACGCCCTGCGCTTTTTCGAGCAGGAGTAGGGACCTTCGGCGGCCGGGGAGGGGCGTCGCCCCTCCCCGGTATCCTCCCCACCGGGGGGCGTGATGCCGCCGCGGCGGGTCCGGGCCGCGCCCGGGTTATTCGCCCCAGTGGGCCAGGGTGGCGTTGTCGGGATAGGCCGCACGCAGGCGCTTGAGTTCCTCGTCCACCCGGCGGCGCTGGTCGAGCCGGGTCAGTTCCTCCAGCAGCACGATATCCGGGGTCACGTCGCCCGGGGCCGCCTTCTGGCGCATCTGGGCCACGGCCTGTTCCACGTCGGCCAGCTTGGCCTTGTCGTCGTCGGAGAGCGGCTTGTCCTCGGGCAGGGTCACGTCGCGGGTCATGGTCTGAGCGGTGGCCTGCTCCCCGCCCTGGGAGAGCACCGAGGAGGAGGCGCCCGACGGCCGGGCCTTGATGGGCAGCTTTTCCGTCACCGGCACGCTCGGGCCGTCCGGGCTCTGACCGCCGTCGGCGGTGATGAGCACCGTGGCCGGTCCCGACCAGGTTTCGCGCACGCCCTTTTGCAGGAAGGCGAGCTGCACTTCGCTGTGCAGGGCCAGTTCCAGCCGTTCTCCTTCCCGCAGCCGGGTAAAGAGTTCCAAGGGCTTTTTGGGGCCATCGGCGGGCGAGAGGACGACCTCGCCCTTGACGGAGGCCACCAGACAGACCAGTCGCGGCGCTTCGGCGAAGGCCGGGCTGCCGGGCAGGGATGCGACGAGCAGCAGGGCTATGACGAGCCGAGTGAGGGACTTCATGACGTTTCCTCCGATGTGCTGGCCATGCCCAGGATTTCCAGGGCCGGCACGGGTTCGCTTTTTCCTTTCACATGGGCCTGTTCGCGGCGCCCCGTCAAGACATCCTGGCCGGCCATGTCCACCGTGGTCTGGCTGGCCACGAGCGGGCACCCCATTTCCTTGGTGAAGCCTTCCAGGCGCGAGGCGGTGTTGACCGTGTCGCCGATGACGGTGAAGTCGAGCCGTTGCTTGGAGCCGATGTTGCCGACGACGGCCGGCCCGGAGTGGAGGCCGACGCCGATGCGGAACGGCCAGTTGTCGAGCTGGGGAAAGCGCCGGTTCATCCAGCCCTGGAACTCCTCGGCCGCCTTGAGCATGCCGAGGCCCGTGGCCACGGCCTGGCGGGCGTGGTCGGGGTTGGCCAGGGGCGCGCCGAAGACGGCCATGACCGCATCGCCGATGAATTTGTCGATCATGCCGCCGTGGGCCAGGATGATCTCACAGACCTTGGAAAAGTAGGCGTTGAGCAGTTCGACCACGTCCTGCGGCGAGAGTTTCTCGCTTAAGCTCGTAAAATTGCGGATATCCGAAAAAAGGATGGTGACCACGGCCAGCGAACCGCCCGGCGCCGGGGCCGCGCCGCTGGCCAGGATGCCTTCGATGGCCGCCTCGGAAACGTATTTCCCGAAGGCATGGCGGATGGAGGATTTTTCGCGTTCGCCACGGGTCAGCCGCATGGCGTTGGCGCCGGCCCACAGCAGAATCAGCCCGAGTGCCAGGCCGGCCTGGGGCAGAATCCAGCCCCGGAGAAAAAGGGCGTAGCCCAGGCCGAAGACGGCCAGGCCCAGCAGCAGGACGGCCAGGGCCGACCGGCCGGGACCGAAGCGGGCGCAGCACAGGGCGCTTAAGGCCAAAAATGGGCACCAGGCCAGGCCGGTGCCGAGGCGGCCGATTGGATCGAGCCGCCGGCCCGTGAGCAGGGCTTCCACGATGTTGGCGTGGATTTCCGGGCCGGGCATGAATTCCCGGGGCCGGCCGAAGATCGGCAGGGAGTAGGGCGAGGCCAGCCGGTCGTGGGCGCCGTGGATGTCGATGCCGAGGATGACCACCTTGCCGGCCAGGGCCTTGACCTGGGGATCGCTTAAGGCGTCGTCGGCCAGGAGCTTGGCCAGGCTGATGTACCGGAAGGTCCCGGGAGGGCCGGCAAAGGGAATCGAGCGCGGGACCAGGGCCGACGGCGTTTCGAGGGCCACGGCGAAGGGGGCCTTGGGGGCGAACCGGGCCGCCAGGGCGGTCGCGAAGGACAGGCGCGGGTTGCCCTTGGAAAACAGCGCCGGCGCGAACTGACGCACCACGCCGTCCCGGTCGAGGGGCACGTTGGTGAGGCCCAGATCGGCCTCGTGGCCGGGCAGGGCCAGCAGATAGTCCGCGGCCGGCAGGCTGAAGGAGGGCTCGCCGGTTTCGGTCTGGACGCTGGCGGCCAGGATGGTTTTGCCCTTGGCCAGCTCCAGCATGAAGGCGCGGTCGAAATCCCGGCTGGAGGTGGCGCCGATGGTGTCCATCCAGGTGACGGGGCTCAGGGCCGGCTGGATATCCATGCCGATGACGGTCGCCCCGACCTGGCGCAGCCGGGCCAAGGCCTTGGCGTAGAGCGGCCCCCAGAAGACCAGCGGCCGTTCCGGTTCGGTGGCCAGGGCCTCGTCGTCGAGGAGCACCACCGCCACCCGGGACGGTTCGTAGCGCTTGCCGGCCAGGACGTGCCACAGGTCCGAGGACCAGGCGTCCACCCGCCGGGCCGGTTCCAGGCTGGTGACGCCGAGCCCGATGGCCAGGGCGGCCAGGGTGAGCAATCCGTAAAAGAGACGTTTGAAGTGCATGGCGTATCCCGTATCCGGGCCAGGCGCCGGCCCGGCGGGCGGATGAGGTATTGCGGGCCGAACGCCCGTGGCCAGCTTCTACGCCGAAAGTGTCCCCTTGCCGAGAGGGTGGAGGGGCAGATGACAGGCGGCGCGAAACGATTTATGCCATCGAGCGAGAGTTTGCGCCGGGGAACCGGCGTTTGGGAGGACGTATGCGCAATGGCATGTATGCGGTGACGGCCCTGTTGGTGCTGTCGCTGGTCCGGCCGGCCATGGCCGGAGACGAGGTGGAAAAGGTCCGCTCCGTTTTGCAGGAGCATCCGGAAATTCTGGTGGATGTCCTGCGCCAGCAGGGGCCGGCACTGCTCGAAATCGTGGAGGGCGCGGCCAGGTCCCGGCAGGAGGCGCGGGAACGCGCCCGTTTCGCGGCCGAATTGGCCAAGCCCCTTTCGCCCGATCTCTCCGGTGGGCGGATCAGCCTGGGCCCGGAGAAGGCCCCGGTCACCATCGTGGAATATTCCGATTTCCTGTGCCACTACTGCGGCATGGCTTCCGGCACGATCAAGGCCTTGCTGCAGCGGCATCCCAAGGACATTCGTCTGTTCTACAAGCATTTCGCCACCGGCAAGAACGACGTCCGGGCGGCCCTCTATTTCGAGGCCATCGCCCTGCAGGACCCGGCCAAGGCCTGGAAGTTCATGGATGCGGTCTTCGCCAACCAGAAGGACGTGGCCGAAAAGGGCGACGAAGCCCTGGATGGTCTGGCCAAGGGGCTTGGCGTGAACATGAAGCGCCTGGCCCAGGACGTGAAGCGGAAGGATCTGGCCGAACGCATCAAAAACGACGTCAAGGAAGCCCGGAATTTCGGTTTCGAGGGGACGCCCGTCTTCCTCGTCAACGGCGCTCCGGTGCGCGGTGCCGTGCCGCTGGAAATCTTCGAGGATTACGTGAAGCTGGCCGCCCACCCCGGCCAGACGCCCGCGACGGCCAACGGCAAAAAGCCGTAAGCACGTCGGGCGGTCGCCGTCCCCCCCCGAGCCGTCGTCCGCGAAGACGGCTCGGGGGACGGGGGAAGCGCCTTCGGTGCTGCGGGGGGTATTCATGCCCAGTGTCAGACAGATACTCGCCCAGACGGTCATCACCACCATTCCGGTCGGGCTGTTGATCGTTTCGCCGGTGGGGGACATCATGGCGGCCAGTCCCTCGGCCGAGAACCTGCTCGGCCAGCCTCCGTCCTCCCTGGAGGGCCAGGCCTGGCAGGTGCTGCTTCGCCCCGAGCCCGTCAACGACGCTTTCAATCGCGCCCTGACCGAAGCCGTCACGGAGCGTCGGTCCTTTCGCCGCACCCTGGTGGAGTACGAACGTCCGGACGGCGAGGCGCGGCTCTTTTCCCTGACGGCCTCCAGTTCCCGTACCGGGGAGAAACTCGTGGGCGTGACGCTGCTGATCGACGACGTGACCGCCCTGTACCGGAGCCGGGGCCGCGAACTGGCCGTGTTGCGGGAAAAAAACCGCCTGCAATACGACATGATCGAAAGTCTCAACAATCTGGCTCTGTCGGTGGCCCATCAAATCCGCAATCCCGTGGCCGCCATCGGCGGATTTTCCATGAAGCTCCTGCGCGACCACAAGGAGCGGCATCTGCCGACGGAATATCCCGACATCATCTTTCAGGAGGCCCGCCGCCTGGAGGACATCGTCGAGGCCGTGGTGCGCCTGGCTTCCCTGCCCCATCCGACCTTCGGCGAGGTGCCCATGCGGGCCCTGGTCGAGGAGGCCGTCATCCGGGCGGGCGACGCCGCGACGGCCAGGCACAGGCAGGTGGCGTGGGCGTTATCCCTGAACGATGTCTCCATCGTGGCCGACCGCTCCCTTTTGGGACAGGCCGTGTACGAAATTTTGTGCAATGCCGTGGAAGCCGCCGACGACGAGACGGCGCGGGTGGCGGTGGACCTCTCTATCCGGGACGACGGTGTGGTGCTGGCCGTTACCGACAACGGCCCCGGCATCCGCGAGGACCTGCGTCCCTTCGTGTTTGATCCCTTCTTCACCACCAAGCCCCGGGGGGCGGGCATCGGTCTGGCCTTGGCCCGTAAGGCCGTTTTCGAGCACAACGGCGAAATCACTTTTCGTTGCGGCGACGCGGGCGGTACGACCGTGCTGCTTCGGCTCTTCGACACCCCGGAAGCGGGCTTGGCCAAGGATGGCTTCGACGCCCCGTCCGGCCTGGACGTGCGGGGACTCAAGGCCAAGGCGCGGCAATTGGGCATCGACATTTCGGGTTTCACCACCATCGACGCGGTCCGGGCCGTGCAGCAAGGCGAGGGCTTTGCCCCCTGTTTCGCCTGGGGCATCTACGATCGCTGCGGCCAGGAGCTGTGCGCCTTTCGTCGGGAATGCATCAAGACCATGCGCATCGACGAAGCCCGGCGCATCACCTACGGGGGCGGTTGATGGTCGGCCGGCGGACGGTTTGGGCGACATGCCTGGGGCTGGCCGTGCTTGGCTGCCTGGCCTGGCCGGCGGCGGGACAGGCCGGCCAGCTCATGTACGGCTATGAGGACGACCTCGGCATGCTGCATGTGGGGCCGACCAAGCGCAACGCCTATTACAAGCCGCTGTATCAGGGGACGGTGGATCACGACACCCTGGTGCGGCGGTTGCGGGACAATGGAGCCATCGGCGGGCCGCCGATGCGGACGGATCGCTTGGGCGCGCTGGAGCTCGGGGACATTCCCGAGCGGGGCGAGCGGATCTTGCAGGCGGCCCAGCCGTTTTTGCATGCGCCCTATCGCTTGGGCGGCGACACGCCGGCCGGGATCGACTGCTCGGGACTGACCCGGGCCGTCTTCGCCCGGTTCGGCTGCCGGCTGCCGCGGCAGAGCCGGCTTCAGGCCGCCTTGGGCCGGCCGGTGGAGGCCGACCGGCTGGCTCCCGGCGACCTGCTTTTTTTCACGACGAATCAGCTGGTTGGCATCAATCACGTGGCCATTTATCTTGGCGGCGGCCGGATGCTGCATGCCAGCGCCCGGAGCGGCTGCGTGGCCGTGGAACGGCTGCCGGGCACGCCCTACGCCCGCTGGTTCGTGACGGCCCGCCGGTTGACCGGGGAATCGGACAAGACGTCCGCCGGGCTGGCGGTTTCGCCGGCTGCCGCGGCCCGGAAGCGCTAGAACGGACGGCGGATGGCCCGTCCGGGCGCGCGACAAGGAGGTGGCTTTATGGAGGAGGTCGGATCGCCGCGGGTCGATCCCGAGGCCTGCACGGGGTGCGGCGCCTGCGTGTCCGTCTGCCCGGCACAGGTGCTGACGTTGTCCGACGGCAGGGCCGGCGTGACCGGGGCGGGCTGCATCGGCTGCGGCCATTGCGCGGCCGTGTGTCCGGTCGGCGCGGTCCGGGCGGACACCGGGGACGGCTGGGCCGAGTCCTATGTCACGATGACGCCTTCCGAGGCGCTGCTGCCGGCCGGGAAATGCCCGCCGGCCCTTCTGGTGGACATTTTGCGTTCCCGCCGTTCCTGCCGGCGGTTTACGTCCGAGGAGGTGCCGGGAGCGATGTTGGAGGACCTCGTCCGCATGGCGGTGGCGGCGCCTTCCGGCACCAATTCCCAGGCCTGGACCTTCACGGTGCTGACCTCGCGGGCGGCGGTCATGTCCTTGGCCGAGGCGGTGGCGGGCTTTTTTCGGCGCTTGAATCGGCTGGCCGCTCGGCCGTTCCCTCGGCGGTTGCTTGCCTGGTGCGGCTACGGCGAGCTTGAGGACTATTATCGCCGCTATTATCCCGAGGTGCGCCAGGCCTTGACGGACTGGGATCGGGAGCGCACGGACCGCCTCTTTTATGACGCGCCGGCGGCCATGCTTATCGGTTCGCGGCCAGGGGCGAGCTGCCCGGTCGAGGATGCCATGCTCGCCGCCGGCAACGTGCTGCTGGGGGCCCAGTCCATGGGCCTGGGGGCGTGCCTGATCGGCTATGCCGTGGCGGCGTTGGAGCATGATCGGCGGGTGCGGGCGGCGGTCGGCGTGCCGCGTGGGGAACGGGTGCACGCCGTGATCGCCTTGGGCTGGCCGGCCGTGCATTTTGTGCGTCCGGTGGGCCGGCGACGGCCGCTCATGCGCTATAGGACCGCCTGATCGGGGGGCCGGGGCTTGCCTCGGCGGCCGTGGGGTGGCAGGAAAAAGGCGGGGGTTCGCGCCGGGGGGCGCGACGCCTGGATTTGCGGGCGCGGGTCGAGGGTGCGCCCGGTGGGGTTTCACGCGTCGAGGAGAGAATGCCATGCGGGGGTGGACAGGGATTGCGGCTGTGCTGGCCGCGGTGTTTGTCGCGGGAACGGCCATGGCCGGCCGGTTGGAGGCCGTGCGTTTGCAGGGTTTGTCCGTGCTGGCCGGACCGCGCGACGGCAGCGGCCTGGTGCGGGTGCTTCGGGCTGGCGAGACGGTGACGGTCCTGGGCCGAAACGGCCATTGGGTGGAAGTGGCGCTGGCCGACGGCACCAAGGGCTTTGTTCAGGGCGGTTTTTTGACCGGCTTTGACGATATTCCGCCGGTGCCGGCCTATGCCAAGCGGATGGACCCGACCGTGACGCGGCCGTCGCAGTCGGCCGGACCGTCGGTGAAAACGGCGGCGGTCGATCCGAGGCCGGCCACGGCGCCCAAGCCGGAAAAGCCGGCCGCGGCCATGCCGGCGCCGCGACCCGTCTCTCCAGAGGCGGTGCCGTATACGCCGGTGGCCGACGCCGGGGGGCTGGACGGACTCCTGGGGTGCTTCGTTCCGCAGGCCGCCGGCCTGAAGGAAAAGACGCCGCCCGGGGATTTCAACGCCCGCAAGAATCGTTATGTCATCGAGGTGCATCTGGGCGAACACCGGCTGTATCTCTATGAAAATTTGCCCGACGGCACGCGGCGGCTGGTGCATGCCTATGTGGTGGCCGTGCCGGGCAGGGACATGGAAGCGCCGCACGGCTGGGGCGTGGTGACGGGCATCAGCTTCGAGCCCACCTGGGTACCGACCCAGGCCATGCGGGTCCGGGCCCGGAAGAAGGGCAAGACCCTGCCCCCCTTCGTCAAGCCCGGCGTCAAGGCCAATCCCATGGGGTCGTTCAAGATTATTTTGTCGCACGGTAACGGATACCGGATTCACGGCAACAATAATCCCGGGTCCATCGGACGATCCGTGACCAGCGGCTGTATCCGCATGCGCAACGCCGAGGGCAAGGATATGGCCCAGATGATCGATGTGGGGACGGAAGTGGTTTTTTTCGATAAGTAACCGGGACACGCCGAACGTGTCGGGGAACATCGGGTGACAGAGAAAGTCAGAGAGCACAACGCGGAAGTGCCGGACGCCGTCAGCGCGGCCGGTCGCTTTTATGGCATGCCGGAGGAAGGGCACCTGCCCTGTGATCCTGCCGTGTTCGATCCGGAAGGGGCCAGAGCGCACCTGGGCCTGGATGTGTCGTGCTTTGCCCGGGTGGTGCGGTGTATCTGGACCGAGGTGTCCGAACGACGTTGTCGATTGGATGAGGCGTTGGCCGCCGGCGAGTTGCCTCGGGTGGTGCTGCATGCGCATACCATCAAGAGCAGTGCGGCCACCATCGGGGCCGAGACGTTGCGGCAGGCCGCCGCAACGGTGGAAGACTTGGCCGCGAAGCGGCAGATCGAGCCGTTGCCCGCTGCCGTGCGGCACTTGCGTTTTGCCGCCAACGCCCTTTCCAACATGTTGGGAATAGGGTAGCTCCAGGCAATATCCTCTATCGTGACAGAAGGAGGCGCCATGAAGCGTCTTTCGGGCGTGGCGGTCCTGCTGGCCGTTTGTTTGGTTGGCTGTTCCGCCAATAAGGATTTTGAGAAGGACATTCTGGGCCATCCGGCCGGGGTGCCGGCGAATGCTTCCGTTCGGCCGCAAACGCCGCCACCACCTCCACCTCCGCCGCCACCACCGCCGCCGGCGCCGACCCCAACTCCGGCGCCGAATCCGGCACCGAATCCGGTCGTGCTCCAGGACCAGGGAAATCCCAGGCCTGAGTCCGCTGCCGCAGCCACCGCGCCGGCCCCGGTCGCACGGGCGACGGCCCGGCCGGTTGCCCCGGTTGCCCCGGTCGCCGTCGTCCCCGTGGCGGTGCCGGCCAAGCCCGCGCCGGCTCCTGCGGCCGCTTCCAAGCCGGCCTCGCCCCAGGCGGTCGAGTACACCTTTCAGGTCGGTTCCTTCGCCCATGCCGAACATGCCCAGGAGCTTGTCCGGAAGTTGGAGGCCAAGGGCTTCCACACGCGTACGGAAGAAGGGAAAGTCAAGAACCGGCCGTATTATTCCGTGTTCGCGACCAGGGCCGGCTCTCGGGCCTCCTTGGAGGGTGATCTTTTTGCCGTGGGCGTGACTGAACCGGTCTTGACCGCGGAGGGGCACCCCAAGGCGCCCGGCCAGGAGCCGGCGGTTCCGGCCAAGGCCGCGCCCACGCCGGCACCGGCCAAGGCGGTCACCCATGGTGCACCGGCGCAGCACGCCAAGGCGGCGGTTCCGCCCTCGCGCAAGGGGCAGCCGACCGTTAAGGGCCATGCGGCCAAGCCGGCTCCCGTGGCCAAGGGCAAGCATCCGGCCGTGAAGACCGCGAAGGCGCCGGCGTCACGGTCGACGGCGGGGAAGAAGGCGACCGCCAAGACCGTGACCCGGGCTCCGGCCAAGACCAAGAAGCCCGTCAAGGCGGTGAAGCCGGCGACGAAGGGCTCCAGCGCCTCGACCTCCACGGCGACCGGTTCCTGAGTCCTGCCGTTGCCCTGACGCGGCGCGCCCCGATCGCGGGCGCGTCCGCGTCAGGGCGCCCGCCGGCCGGCCAGACAGAGCAGGCCGGCCAGCACGCCGGCGCAGCCGAGCATGGCGCGCCATCCCACCGTTTCCCCGCACAGCCAGACGGCGCAGCCGAGAGCCGCTACGGGCATGACGCCGGTCACCACACCGGCGAGAGCCGCTTCCACCCGCATCACTCCGTAAAACCAGAGAATATAGGCGATGGCCGTCACTGCCAGGCCGTAATAGGCCAGGGCGAGGAGCATGGCCGGTGTCAGGGCCGACGGCGGAACGTCTCGGGCCTCCCACAGTCCGGGCGGAAGGAAGAGGGCCAACCCCAGGAGAGAAACCCACATGGCGGCGGCCAGCGGGGAAAGCGGTTCGTGGAGGAGGCGGCGCAACAGCAGAAAGGCCGCCTCGAAAAGTACCGCCCCGAAGACGAGCGCTTGGCCGAGCAGGGGATGGCTGCCGCCGCCGGCCGGGGCGCCGATTTCCAGAACGGCCAGGCCGCCGCAGGTGGCGACGAGGCCGGCCCGGGCGCGTCCGGTCAGTCGTTCCCGGAAGAGCAGACGCCCGAGCAGGGCCACTGCCGCCGGGGTCGTGGCCGCCACCACTCCGGCTTCGGCCGCGCCGGTCAGGCGCAGGCCGGCCAGCAGAAATATGGTGAACAGAAAGGAGCCGCACAGGGCCTGGATGCCGAGGATGGCCAATCCCCGGCGCGACACCCTGGGCCAGCGTCCTTCCGCCAGCATGACCGTCGGCAGGAGCACCGCCGTGGCCAGGGCGAATCGGAGCATGGAGGCGAAGCAGACAGGCAGGTGGATCGCCACCAGCCGCCCCACCGCTACCGAACTGCCGACCAGAATCATGGCGCCGATCAGGGCGGCCAGGGCCGTTCCCCGTTGTCGCAGCATGGAATCCCTCCTCGTTTGCGTGTCGGCTGCAGCCTAGCGAGCGAGGAGGGTGCTGTTTTGAACAATCTTGCGGTAGGCGCCGGGTGTGAGCCCGAATCGGGCGCGAAAGGCCCGGGTGAGGTGGCTTTGATCGGCAAAACCCGTGGCCGCGGCAATGTCGGCCAGACGCGCCTGGCCGTCGAGCATGTCCCGGGCGGCCCGGCAGCGTCGTTCGAGCAGGTGGGCATGGGGCGGCAGCCCCGTGGCGCGGGTCATCACCCGGACGAGGTGCCATGGGGAAAGGCCGGTGATCCTGGCGAGGTGCGTCAGGCTGATGTCCTCGTCCCAATGGGCGTCCATGAATTCGAGGATGCGCCGTACGGCCTGGGGTTCCGGTCCGGGCGGCGGCAGGACCGGTGTCCGTTCGGCGTAGCGGGCCACCCAGGCGGCCAGCAGGTCCAGAAAACGGGTCTCCTTGGCTAGGGCCGGCGCGGCCGGGTCGAGGAGCAGGGCATGGGTGGCGGCGATGGCGGCGGCGAAGTCCGGGGCGTCGAGGACGCCGGGACGGAAGAAGGGCAGGCCGGCCCGGCGGGGCAGAATGCGGGTCATGGCCTGGGGCGGCAGATAGAGCATGCGGTAGCCCCAGCCCGCGCCGCCGGCCGGCGCTCCGTCGTGGGGGATGTCCGGCTGGGCTAGGCTCACCTGGCCGGCCGGCGCCACCAGCCGTTCCCCCCGATAGCGGAAGGCCAGCGCGCCGGATTCGATGACGCCGAGGGCATAGCCTTCGTGGGCATGGCGGCTGAAGCGTTGGGAGTGGTAGACGGCCCGCAGAACGAGCACCCCGCCGCAGAGGTCGCGGAGGCGGACGGCGGCGAAGGCGCGGGCGTGAGGATCGGGATCGGATTGGCCCGCCGCCGGTTCCCCGGCGGCGGGCGGCAAGCGCAGGTTACTTTTCGACGGCATGACGCCGGTATTGGATGTAGGCGTCCTTCATGGCGGTGTACGGCTCGATGGCCGGCTTGGTAATGGCGTCGTAGCCTTCCAGCGTCTCAGGGAGGCGGTTGAACACGTCGGCGCCCTTGATGACGTAGCTCCAGTACCAGGGGTTGTAGTCGTCGTGGACGGACCACGGGCCGAAAATCCAGGTCAGCGGATTGGCGGCGGCGTCGCCGGCCATGCCGAAGGAATCGCGCAACGTGGAGGGGCCCAGGAACGGCCAGACGATGTAGAAACCTTCGGGCATACCGTAGTGGCCGAGGGTCTGGCCGAAGTCTTCATTGCCCGGTTGCAGGTTGGGATCGCTTTTGGCCAGATCCATCAGCCCGCCGACGCCGAAGGTCGAATTGATGATGAAGCGGCCCAACTCCTTGGAAGCCTTGGCGAAATTGAGCTGCAACAGGCAGTTGACGAAGCGGATGGGGAAGGTGAAGTTGTCGTAGGCGTTCGACAGGCCGGTGCGGGCCTTTTTCGGGACGACGACTTTATAGCCCTTGGCCAGGGGCCGCATCAGGCGGCTGTAAAAGACGTCGTTGAACGTAAACCAAAATTTATTCCACCCATAGAGGGGGTCGGGAACGCGCGCGGGCATGGCCTCGGCTTCGACCTCGACCGGTTCGGCCGGTGCCGTGGTGCCGATCGCCTGGCCGTTCGCCGTCGCCGTCGCTGGGGACTTCGTGCCGGCAAAGCTGGAGCCGCCGTTGAAAAGAAGCAGAGCGCCCGTGAGCAGAACGAGGCTAAGGACGAAGTTGCGTGTGGTGGTCATTGACATGGCTGCTCCGAGGCGCGGAGGCTCTCCGCGCAATCCGAACTAGGATTTTTTTGCGGAAATCTTCGCAATTAACGCATCCGGGCTTTCGTGCATCAGAATCTGCCCGAACTGGCTCCGATAATTTTGGACCATGCTGACGCCCTCAATCACGACGTCATACACCTTCCAGCCGTTATGGTCGACCAGACGATAGGTGATCGGAATCTCCTTGCCCTTGCCGACGACCTTGGTCGCTATCTCGACGCGCGTGCCGCCGAGATCCTGCTCACTGAGATACTGTACCTTTTCATCGGTATAACTTTCGATTTTGTCAAGGTAGGTATTTTGCAGCAGGTCACCGAACGCCGCGATGAAGCGTTTTTGCTGCTCCGGGGAAAAGGTTTTCCACTGGGCGCCGAGGGCGCGGCGGGAAAGTTCCGTGGTATCGAAGATGGCTTTGATGGTGTTGACGACCTTGGAGCGCATCTCCGAATGGGTGGTGGCTTTTTTGTACGCCGGGTCGGCCAGCAACGTGATGACCTGATCCACCGAGGAGGACAGCGTTTGGGTCGCCTGGCCGCCCATGGCGGGCATGACGCTGGTGAGCAGAAAAAGGACGGTAAAGCTGATACGGGGGGAAAGTTTCATGGGGCTACCATTTGGCTGCTGGGGTGGATGGAATGGACCTGCCGGCGACGGCGTTATTTGACGCCGCCGAAAACGTATTTACCGATGAGGTCCCCCAGTTCGACGGAGGACTCCGTATCGACGATCATGCCGCCCGGGGGCAGAACATCCTCCGACCCGCCCGGCGATACCTTGATGTATTTGTCCCCGATCAGACCGCTGGTCTTGACGGAGGCGATAGCGTCCTCCGTCAGTTTGACGCCGTTTTCGATTTCCATGGTCACCACGGGCATATTCGTGGTGGTATCGAGCACGATGGAGCTCACGCGGCCGATGCGGACGCCCGCCATTTCGACATAGGCGCCGTTTTTTAAGCCGGTGACGTCCTTGAACCGGGCCTTGAGCGCATAGGTGTCGCCCCCCACCACCTCAAGCTTGCCCAGCTTGACGGTGAGATAGGCCACACAGAGCAATCCCGCCAGGACAAAGACCCCAACGGCGGTTTCCATTGCGTATTTTTTCATGCCTTTGGCCTCTTACGTCGAACTCGCCCATGATGCAAGACGCGAATGTGTCCCCGGTTACAGCAAAAAGGAGGTTAGCACGTAGTCGGCCACCAGAATGGCGATGCAGGACTGCACCACCGCCGAGGTCGTGGCCAGGCTGACCCCCTTGGCCCCGAACCCGCCTCGGCGGGTATGGGTGAAATATCCTTGATAACAGCAGATAACCGCCACGATGACGGCGAAGGCCACCGCCTTGATGAAGCCGCCCTTGACGTCGATGAAATCCACGCTGGCGTCGATCCGGTTGAAATAGACGCCCGGGTTGATGCCGAGCATGAGCACGCCGGTCAGATAGCCGCCCATGATACCGACCGTGTCGAAGATGGCCGTCAAAAGCGGGAAGCAGATGAGCGAGGCGGTCAGCCGCGGCGCGATGAGAAACCGCATGGGGTTGATGTCCATGGTGATCAGGGCGTCGATCTGCTCGGAAATGCGCATGATGCCGATTTCGGCCGCCATGGACGACCCGGCTCGGCCCGTCACCATGATGGCCGTCAGGACCGGCCCCAGTTCGCGGATGATGGCCAGGGCCACCACCGCGCCGAGCGCCCCATCGGAGCCGAACTTGACCAGGGTGTAGTAGCCCTGGAGCCCGAGCACCATGCCGGTGAAGAGCCCGATCAGCACGATGACGAAAATGGATTTGACCCCGATGAAATAGACCTGCTGCGCGATTTTGCGCCATTGCGGCGAAATGAGGCTGCGCCACAGGCCTTGGAGCAGAAAAATGAACATCCCGCCCAATTCGTCCAGCAAGGCCAGGGTGGCTCGGCCGGTCAGTGCAAAGGGCGTCAGCAGCGTCGTGACAAGTTGCGTCATAATTTTCGGGCGCGGCGTCTGGCGATTCCACGGGCCGGCCGGAGTGTTTCGTTACGCTTCTTTCATCTAAATGCAAAGTGAACTCACTTCTCCGGCAGGGTTTGACACTGGTAAAAGGATGGTTTAACCATTTGGTTAAAACGGATGGTTAGCATATGGACGCCAGGGACATCGCACAGGAACGCATTCTCGACGCCGCGACCGAGGAGTTCGGCCGCAAGGGCTATTTGGGCGCCAAGGTCGAGGCCATCGCCCGACGGGCCGGCGTCAACAAGGCCGGGCTGTATTACCATGTCGGCAACAAGGAAAAGCTGTACGAGGCCGTGCTGCTGCGGCTGTTCGGCCAGGTGGCCGGCACGCTGGAGCGGGCGGTGACGGCGGACATGGACCCCGTTGTCGGGTTTGCCGGCCTGGCCGACGCCCTGGCCGAGCTTTTTACCCGGTTGCCCATGCTGCCCCGGATCATGGCCATGGAAATGGCCTCGGGCGGCGCCACCATGCCGGACGCGGCCCTGGCCGAATTCCGCCGCATTTTCGGGGTGACCAGAAGCCTGCTCGTGCGGGGGAGCCAGACCGGAAGCTTGCGGCCGGCCGAGCCGGTGTTCGTCCACATGACGCTGGTGGGCACGCTGGTCGTCTACGCCCTGTCCCAGCCGCTTCGCCGCCGCTTCGCCCGGGCGGCCCGGGATACGGGGCTGCGGCTCGATCTGCCCATTGCCGAGGCGGCCGCCTTTTTGGCCGACATCGTCGGCCGGGGGCTTTCCCGCGACGGCCGCGACCAGGAGGCAGCGCATGACGACGCGTAAGCTCTCGTTGCTGGCTATGGTGCTGGCGGCGGTCGCGGCTTTCGGATGCGACCGTTCCCGGCCCGTGTCTTATCAGGGGTATGTCGAAGGCGAATTCGTCTATGTGGCCGGCAAGCTCGCCGGCCGCCTGGAGGCGCTGCCCGTGGCTCGGGGCGATACCGTCAAGGCCGGCGACACGCTGTTCGTCCTGGAGCATGCCTTCGAGGACCAGGGCGTGACCCAGGCCGAGGCGCAGCTGACGCAGGCCGAGGATACGTTGCGCGACAAGGAAAAGGGGCTGCGTCCCGAGGAGATTGCCCAGATCACGGCCGAACTGGGTCGGGCCCGGGCCGCCCATGAGCTCTCCCGCCTGGAATACGAGCGCCGCGTGAAGCTCTTTGCCGACGCCACCATCGCCAAGGAGGAGCTGGACACCGCGCGCACTACGCGGGCTCGGGATCGGGAGCAGGTGCGGGAACTCTCGGCCAAGCTGGCCACGGGGCGCCTGGCCAGCCGCGTCGATCAGGTGAAGGCGGCGGCCGCCGCCGTGGAGGCGGCCAGGGCCGCCCTGGGGCAGGCCCAGTGGAATCTGGACCAGAAGACCCAGACAGCCGGCGTGTCCGGCCTGGTCTACGATGTGCTGCACTACCGGGGCGAATGGGTGGCGGCCGGCGCGCCGGTGGTGACGCTGCTGCCGCCGGAAAACGTCAAGGCGCGGTTTTTCGTGCCCCAGGCCGTGGCCGGTTCCCTGGCCGTGGGCCGGCCTGTTCGGGTGTCCTGCGACGGCTGCGGTGCGCCCGTGCCGGCGACGATTGCCTACATCGCGCCCAAGGTGGAATACACGCCGCCGGTCATCTACAGCCAGGGTTTCCGGGACAAGCTCGTCATCATGGTGGAGGCCGCCTTTTCCCCGGACGTGGCGGTCCGTATGCATCCGGGCCAGCCCATCGACGTGTACCTGGACGGAGGCGGCCAGTGAACGGCGAGCCCCCGGTCATCGACGTCACCGGGCTGACCAAGGTTTTCGGCACGAAGACCGTGGTGGACCACCTGGATATGCGGGTGGCCCGCGGGGAAATCTACGGTTTCCTCGGCCCCAACGGCTCGGGCAAGACGACGTTTATCCGCATGCTGTGCGGGTTGCTGCGCCCGGACGACGGCCAGGGCACCTGCCTGGGCTATGACGTGCGCACCCAATCCGACCGGATCAAGCCGCTGGTCGGCTATATGTCCCAGCGCTTTTCCCTGTACGAGGATCTGTCCGTGCGGGAAAATCTCGGGTTCATCGCCCGGATGTACGGGGTGGCGGACAAGGCGGCGGCCGTGGACCGCACCATCGAACGCTTGCGCCTGACCCGGTTCCGCGACCAACTGGCCGGCACGCTGTCCGGCGGCTGGAAGCAGCGGCTGGCCCTGGCCGCCTGCATGATCCACGAGCCGAAGCTGTTGTTGCTCGACGAGCCCACAGCCGGCGTGGACCCCATGGCCCGGCGGGATTTCTGGGACGAAGTGCACCGGCTCGCCGGCCAGGGCATCACCGCGCTGATTTCCACTCATTATATGGATGAGGCCGAGCGCTGCCATCGCCTGGCCTACATCGCCTACGGCCATCTCCTGGCCCGGGGCACGGTGGACGAGATCGTGACCGGCGAAGGGCTCGTGACCTTCGAGATCACCGGACCGGACCTCTATGGGCTGATGGACCGGGTGAAGGCCGTGCCTGGGGTGGAGCAGGTGGTGGCCTTCGGCCTGGCCCTGCATGTGAGCGGTCGGGACGCGGCCACCCTGGAAGCCGCCCTGCGGCCGTTGGCCGCGCCGCCCCTGGCCGTGCACCGCATTCCCTCCAATCTGGAAGAGGTGTTCATCAGCCTCATGCGCAAGGCGGTGGCATCATGATGGGGTGCTTTGCCTTTTCACCGCGTCGGTTCGTGGCCATCGTTTTCAAGGAATTCGTCCAGATGCGCCGGGACCGGGTGACCTTCGGCATGATGGTCGGTATTCCGCTGCTCCAACTCGTCCTTTTTGGCTACGCCATCAACTCCGATCCCAAGCACCTGCCCACGGCCATCCTGGACAACGACCGGTCGATTTTCTCCCGGGATATGGCCACGGCCATGAAAAACAGCCTGTACTTCGACTTTGTCCAGCCGATCGCCACGGAGCGGCAGGCCGACGAACTGCTGCGCCTGGGCCGGGTGCAGTTCGTGTTGACCATCCCATCCGATTTCGGCCGCGACCTCATTCGCGGCAAGCGGCCGGCCGTGCTCCTGGAAGCCGACGCCACCGACCCCTCGGCCACGTCCAACGCCGTTTCGGCCGTGCAGCAGGCGGCCGGTACGGTGTTCAACCGGGACCTGACTGGCCCGCTGGCCGCGCTTCGGGCCACGGACGGGCCGGTGGAGCTTCGAATGCACGCCCGCTTCAATCCCGAGGCCGTGACCCAGTACAACATCGTGCCGGGACTCATGGGCGTGGTGCTGACCATGACGCTCGTCATCATCACCTCGCTGGCCATTACCCGGGAGCGGGAGCGCGGCACCATGGAAAATTTGCTTATCACGCCGGTGCGGCCGATCGAGGTGCTGCTCGGCAAGATCCTGCCCTATATGTTGGTCGGCTATCTCCAGATGGTGCTCATCATCGTGGCCGCCCGGATCCTCTTTCACGTGCCGGTGCTGGGGAGCCTTGCCCTGCTGTTTCTGGTCTCCCTGCCTTTTATCGGCGCCAACCTGGGCGTGGGCATCACCTTTTCCACCCTGGCCAAGAACCAGTTGCAGGCCGTGCAGATGGCGTTTTTCTTCTTCCTGCCGTCCATTCTGCTCTCGGGCTTCATGTTTCCCTTCCGGGGCATGCCGCGTTGGGCGCAATGGGTGGGCTCGGTACTGCCGCTCACTCACTATCTCCGCGTGGTGCGCGGCATCGTGCTCAAGGGCAACGGCTTCCTCGACATCGCCCCCAGCCTGTGGCCGATCTGTCTCTTCCTCCTCGTCTCCCTCGGCATCGGACTTTTGCGCTACCGGCAGACGCTTGACTAAGCTTTGATGATAGCGCAGAGAGTTGTAACATCCTGTGAGGAAAATTAAATTATTTCCAAAGGTGCGTTGCAATGGCCATCCCTGATTTTCAAAGTACTATGCTTCCTCTCCTTCATTATCTTTCCGACGGGAAAGAGCATTCCAATCAAGAAATATATGAAGCATTGGAAAATCAGTTCGGCATGACAGAGGAAGAAAAAAAAGAACTTCTTCCAAGTGGAAAACAGAGAATATTTGTAAATAGGGTGGCATGGGCTAAATCATACTTGAAACAGGCTGGACTTGTTGTATTAATAAAGCGTGGATATTATAAAATTACAGATGAGGGATCTAAAGTAGCATTTAATTTAAATTTAAGTAAAATAGATGTTCATTATTTAATGAAATATCCATCGTTTGTAGCTTTTAGAAATGGTAATAAAAGTGGTAGTGATGAACATATAGCTATGCATAATAGCTGTGCGTCAGAAAAAACTCCAGAAGAATATATAGATTTTTGGGTAAATGTAACTACACAAAAATTAAAAAATGAACTTATAAGCAATACAAAAGGATGTTCATTTTATTTCTTTGAACATCTTGTTATAGAGCTATTGTTGGCAATGGGATACGGAGGCTCACGAAAAGAAGCGGGAATTCTTACTAATAAAGGAAGCGATGAGGGTATTGATGGGATCATTAATGAAGATAAACTTGGATTAGATGTTATTTATGTACAAGCAAAACGGTGGGATGGTTCTGTTGGTAGACCAGAAATTCAGAAATTTGCTGGAGCACTGCAGGGGAAAAGAGCGAAAAAAGGCATATATATAACCACATCATTTTTTACGAATGAGGCCATTGAATATGCACGGTCAATTGAAAGTAAGATTATTTTAATTGACGGAGATCGTCTTGCTTCCTTAATGATAGAGTACGATGTGGGGGTTACCGTTTTGCGACCATTTCAACTTAAAAAAATTGATTTAGATTATTTTGTTGAGGATTAGACTTGGTAGCCATTGGAACATACTCAAGTTGACTTTTATCTATCCTTGATGACTTCCGGCCGCCTCTGATTGTAGCCGTTCGGTACGCCCCAGCCTGTGGCCGATCTGTCTCTTCCTCCTTATCTCCCTCGGCATCGGACTTTTGCGCTACCGGCAGACGCTGGACTAGGACATTACCAGCGTCGCAGGTTAGTAGAAGGTTGTGGTCTGTAAGTAAAAATGATCTGATAGACGAATTATATCTACAGTAAAAAAATTTCCATTGGGAAAATATTCTTTTGAGTGAAATCCTGCGATTTGATCGCTTTCGTCATAGACAAGCGCGTATTCCATCTGAATGCTGCCGACAAAACCTGTTCCTCCCCATCCCCAGCGCATTTGGCGCGGTTGTCCGTCCGTGGCGGGAAGCTGGGATATTTCCTGTAAGTATTTTGCCTTGTTCCATTCCAGCCTCAGGCGCTCCGGTGTTATTCCAGACCAATGGAGAGATAAAATGAGCGCATAGGCCACAAGTGGCGAGGCGATGATGGAGAGGGCAAGACGCCAGCGTTTTCGAAAAAGGGAGTAGCACGTGAGGATGATCGCAATGATGAGCCACAGGATGAGAAAAATGGCATTGAGGAAAAAAAGTTTTAGTCCAAGAACGCCTGTTGTTGCCTCAAGGAAATTCGAGCAGTAAAATTCAAGCAAAAATACGAGTGATACGCTTGTCGGCCAGAGCCGGAAGGCATCGCGTTTTGGTTGGCTGGGTCCCTGCCGCATTGTCGCCGGGGCAGATTGGGCTTGGTCCATGTGTCTCCTTACTTCGAGAGTGTAAGGTACGCCAAGGATATTTTTTTCAGGCTGGGGCGTTCCTTCGTTGTTCCTCAATGGTGCGTAATCTGTGCTGTCGTGTCGCTTCTCTGTGTCTTGCCTGTAGATAACGTGTAGATAACATTCTCATTTTATTGAAATCATTGAGATTTTTTGAAGAGGGGCCCGGGGGGAAACTTTTTGCAAAAAGTTTCCCCCCGGTTTTATGCTCCCTCCATGCGCGACAGCTTTCATCCCCTCACCACCGCCTGGTTCGCCGCCCATGTTGGCAAGCCGACCGATATCCAGCGCCAAGCCTGGCCGCGCATCGCCGCCGGCGAGCACGTGTTGGCCGTGGCGCCGACCGGATCGGGCAAGACGCTGACGGCATTTCTCAGTGCCCTGGACGCCCTGGCCACCGGGACGTGGCCGACCGGCCGGGTGTCGGTGGTCTACGTGTCGCCGCTCAAGGCCCTGGGCAATGACGTGCGGCGCAATCTGATCGCGCCGCTGGCCGGATTGCGCCGTGCTTTCGAGGCGGCGGGGGAGGCGTTCCCGGAGATACGGGTAGCCATCCGGACCGGCGACACCCCGGCCGAGGAACGGCGGCGGATGCTGCGCCGGCCGCCGGAAATCCTCATCACCACGCCGGAGAGCCTCAACCTGCTTTTGAGCTCTCGGGGCGGGCGGTCGCTACTGCCGGACGTGCGGCTGGTCATCCTGGACGAGATCCACGCCGTGGCCGGCTCCAAGCGGGGCGCGTTCCTGCTGGCCGCCGTGGAGCGGTTGGCGATGCTCGCCGGCGAATTCCAGCGGGTGGCGCTTTCGGCCACGGTGGCGCCGCTGGCCACGGTGGCGGCCATGGTGGGCGGCTTTCGCCGGGAGGGCGATCCGGTCGATCCGGTCCTGACGCCGCGGCCGGTGGCCGTGGTGGAGGGCCGGGACGTCAAGCGGCTGGACATCCGGGTGCATCACACGCCCTGGCCCGGGGGTGAACGGCCGTCGCAACTGCGCGCCCTGGCCGCGGACATCCGGCGGCACATCCTGGCCAACCGGACCACCCTTATTTTCGTCAACAGCCGCAAGCTCTGCGAAAAGCTGACGCGGTTCATTAACGACGATCCCGACGGCGGGCCGGGCGAACTTCTGGCCCACGCCCATCACGGGTCGCTGGCCAAGGAGTTGCGCGCCGCCGTGGAAGCCCGGCTCAAGGCCGGCGAGTTGCGGGCGGTGGTGGCGACCATGTCGCTCGAACTCGGTATCGACATCGGCAGCGTGGACGAGGTGCTGCTGGTCGAGTGCCCGCCCACGGTGAGTTCGGCGCTCCAACGCCTGGGCCGGTCCGGCCACGGGGTGGGGGAGGCCAGCCGGGCCGTGTTCCTGCCGACCTCGGACCGCGACCTCGTGGAGGCGGCGGTCATGGCCAAGGCGGCCGCCTCCCGCGCGATCGAGGCCGTGCGGCCGATCATCGCGCCGCTCGACGTCCTGGCCCAGACACTGGTGGCCATGGTCGGGGTCGAGGCCTGGAACGTGGACGCGCTCTATGCCGCCGTCCGGTGCGCCTGGCCCTATCGCGACCTCTCGCGCCGGGCCTTCGATCTGACCATGGCCATGCTGACCGGCCGCTACGCCGACAGCCGCATCCGCGAGCTGGCGCCGCTTGTGGCCGTGGACGGCCTGACCGACACGGCCACGGCTCGCCCCGGGGCACTGATGCGGCTCTATGCCTCGGGCGGGGTCATTGCCGACCGGGGCTATTTCGCCCTGCGCCGGCAGGATTCCGGGGCCCGGCTCGGCGAACTCGACGAGGTGTTCGTCTGGGAGGCCCGCCTCGGCCAGATTTTCGCCTTTGGCGCCCAGAACTGGCGCATCGAGCGTATCACCGACGCCGACGTCTTCGTTTCGCCGGCGGCCGACGGCACGGTGCCGGCGCCGTTCTGGATCGGCGAGGCCCGGTCCCGGGACAGCCATTTTTCGCAGCTGATTGCCGCTTTTCTGGAGGAGGCCGACGCCCGGCTGGACGATCCGGCCTTCGCCCGGGAGCTGGAGCGGGACTCTTTCCTGGAAGCGCCGGCCGCCGAGGCGCTCCTGAATTTCTTGCGGCGGCAGAAGGCGGCCACCAGGGCGAGTTTGCCCCATGCCCATCATCTGCTGGTCGAGGTGACGTCCACCGGACCGGGTGGCGCGCCGGGCAATCAAATCATCCTGCATGCCCCCCTGGGCCTGGCCGTGACCGCGCCTTGGGGGCTTCTGTTGCAGGCGGCCCTGGCCGAACGTTGCGGCGAGGAGGTCCCGGTTTTTGCCGGCAACGATTGTCTGGCCGTGACGTTGCCCCGGGAACTCGATCCCCAAACCCTGTCCGGCCTGATCCCGCTTCAGGAGGTGGAACCGCTGCTGCGGGAACGGCTCGAAGGCTCGGGCTCCTTTGGCGCGGCCTTCCGCGAGGCGGCGGGCCGGGCGCTGCTCTTGCCCAAGGAGGGCTTCGGCCGGCGCACGCCCCTCTGGATCAACCGGTTGCGGGCGCGAAAGCTCCTGGCCGCCGTGGCCGGACACGGCGATTTCCCCATGGTGCTGGAGGCCTGGCGGACCTGCCTGGGCGACGTCTTCGATCTGGAGGGATTGCGGGCGTTTCTCGCCGCCGTGGCCGATGGCGGCATCGCTGTGACCGTGGTCCATACGAAGGTGCAAAGCCCCTTTGCCGCCGATCTCGTCTACCGCCACATCAACGAATACATGTATCTGTCCGACGCCGGCACGGCGGCCGGGGCCACGGGCGTGCGCCCCGATTTGGTGGCCGAGGTGGCGGCCGGGGCGACCGGCCGGCCATGCGTGCCCGAGGCCATCGTCCGGCAGTTTGAGGCCAAGCGGCAACGGCTCTTTCCGGGCTATGCCCCGTCGCGTCCGGCCGAGGTGCTGGAGCACGTGAAGGAACGGGTGGCCCTGCCCGAGGCGGAATGGCTGGCCCTTGCGGCGGCGGTGGAGCGGGACCACGGTCTGACCCGGCAGGCGTTGGAGACCGCCTTGGCCCCGAAGTTGGCCCGCATCGCTTCGCCGGCCGGCGTGTCGGTCATCGTCGCCCTGGAACGGGGACCGGCAGTGGCCCGGGCCCTTTATGGCGACGCTTCGCTCGCCGTTCCCCTGTGTGCCCCGACGCGAAGGCCGCGTCCGCCGGCGCTGGCCCCGGACGAGGCGGCCGCGTTGGCCGCCGCGCTGCTCGTGGAGTGGCTTTCCTTTTATGGCCCGCTGTCCGTGGCGGAAATGGACGATCGACTGGGCCTGTCCCGGGAGGTGCTGGACCGGGCGGCCGAGGGGCTGACGGCGGCCGGAAGCTGGATTGTCGGGGAACTCGTTTCCGGCCGCGCGGAGCGGCTGGCCTGCGATGCCACCAATTTCGAGACGCTGTTGCGTCTGGCCCGGGCGGCCCGGCGGCCGACGCTGACGCCCCTTCCGGCCGATCGGCTGCCGTATTTCCTGGCCGGTTGGCAGGGACTGGTCGCGCCGGCGACCGACGCGGACGGGCTGGCCGATCGACTGGAACGGCTGGCCTGCCTGCCGCTTGCGGCCGGACTGTGGGAGGAGGACATCCTGCCGGCCCGTTGCCGGGACTACGATCCGGCCTGGTTGGACGCCGCTGCGGCCGCGACGGGCCTTGCCTGGTACGGGGCCGGCGTCCGCAAGGTGCTCTTCGCCCGGGCCGAGGACCTCGATCTGGCCGGGTTCGTGCCGTCCGGCGCACCGGGCGGACTCTTTCCCGATCCCCGGGCCCGCTACGACTTCGCGGCCCTCCTTGAAATGACCGGACTGCCCCCGGCCGAACTGGCCACCACACTTTGGCAGGCGGCCTGGAAGGGCGAGGCCGTCTGCGATTCCCTGGCCGTGCTGCGCCGGGGCGTGGCCACGCATTTCACCCCGGAACCGTCGTTTTACGCCACGGCCCGCCATGGGCGGCAGATCATGCGCCGCACCCGGCCGGCCCGGTTCGCCGCCGCCCTGCCGGCGGGCGGCAGTTGGTACCGCCCGCGAGCCCCGCAGCCGCCGACCGATCCGGTGGAGCGGGAGGAACTGGCCATGGACCGGGCCCGGCTGCTCCTTTTTCGCTACGGCGTGGTCTGCGCCGATATGCTGGACCGGGAAGGGCCGGCCTTTGCCTGGTCGGGCGTCTTTCGGGCGTTGCGGCGGTTGGAGCTTTCGGGCGAGGTGGTGGCCGGGGAATTTTTCACCGGTCTCGGCGGGCCGCAGTTCGCCACGCCGGAAGCGGTCCGGCGGCTTTTGGCCGGGCTGACCGGCCGGGAGGCCTGGTGGTGCGCTGCCGTGGACCCGGTGTGCGCCGGCAGGATCGCCGGGCCGGGCGTGTCCCTGCCGCGCCGGGTGGTCGGCGCCGCGGTGGCTTTTCGCGGGTCGGAGGCCGTGGCCGTCCTTGAGGCGGGGGGCAAGCGGTTGCAGTTCGGCCTGGCTCCGGACGATCCCGACCTGCCGGCCGCCCTGGCGCCGCTGGTCCATTTGGTCGGCCGACGCGGGGCGGCCCGGCGCGTGGCCGTCGCTGCCGTCAACGGCGTTTCGGCCGGCGAAAGTCCCTACCTGCCGGTCCTGCGGGAGCGCTTCGAGGTGGTCCGGGAGCGCAAGGGCGTGGTGCTCTATCCGGCCAGGGCCTGAGAGAAGGGCGCGGCGGCGTCCCGGCCGCTCCGGAAGATCTGCCGCAACTGGTCGGCCCGCAGGTCCGCGACCTTGACGTGCCGGGCGTGCAGGGCTTCGGCGACTTTTCCGGCCAAGCCCAGGGCGTTGACGTGCTCGGGTTCGGTATCCACCACGATGCTTTTGAGCCGGTCGTCCCGGCCGATGCGGGCCGCCATGTCCAGGGCTTCGGCCAAGGGCCGGCCGTTTCGGAAGGGCACGTTGGTGCGGCCGTCGGAGATGACCACCATCAGGGCGATGGTGGAAGGGTGGCGGCGCAGCTCGGTTTCGATAAGGTGGTAGCCCGTGAATAGGCCGTGGGCCAGGGGCGTCTTGCCGCCGGTGGGCAGGTCCTCCAGGAGTCGGTAGGCCCGCTCCGGGCTGCCGGTCGGCGGCAGCAGCACTTCCGCGCCGTCCCCCCGAAAGGCGACGAAGGCGATGCGGTCGCGCTTCTGGTAGGCGTCCAGCAGAAAGGACAGGATGGCGCCCTTGGTCTCGGTCATGCGCCGGCTGGCCCCCATGGAGGAACTGGCGTCCGCCACCAGGACGATGAGCGTGCCCATGCGCTTTTCCCGGGTCCGCTCGCGCAGATCGCAGGGCCGGATGCGTACGGCCGGACCATCGGGCTTGGCCGCCCGGCGCGCCGGCTGATGCGGGGCCGCCGCCCGCAAGGTGGCGTCCAGGGCCAGGTCTCGGATTTCCTCGGCCATACGCGCCCCGACGGTGCGGCCTTGGCGCTCCAGGGTCTTGGTCATGGCCCGACGGCCGGAACCGGCCTTGCGGCGCAGGCGGTCGCGGCGCAGCCGGATGGGCTTGAGGCGGAAGGGCTCGCCGACGCTGAAGACGTCTTCCTTGAGCTTCGAGGGTTCGGCCTTGCCGTGGCCCTGGTCGTTGTCCGCAGGATCGGGCTGGTCTTCTTGGGGCGCATTCCCCTGGGATTGGCCGGCGCCGTCTTCCGGCTTGGCTTCCGACGGCGAGGCCTGGGACGACTCGGGTTCGGGATGGTCATTGGGCTTAGGGTCGGAGGGCTGCTCCTGGGGCTGCTTTTCGGGCGGCTGCACCTGGCGGCGGCGATGGCGCAGGACCAGCTCGGCCACGGCGTCCACGGCCGCCGGGTCGGCGTCGGGCGTGTTCGTCCAGGCGGCATAGGCGCGGGCCGCCCGGGACAGGAGGATTTCCGCCCGCTGACCGGCGCAGGCCGCTGCGGCGGCGGCCGTAACGATTTTTTCCCGGGCCGGGTCGGTCAGGCCGACGACCGGGAAGAGCTTTCGGGCTCGGATGAGCCGTCGCACAAAGGCGTCCCGCGTCTGGCCGCCGCCGGCGACAAAGGCCCGGGGATCGGTCTCGAAGGCTTCCAGGTCGCGCAACAGCGCCATCCGGCCGGCCACGTTCCGGATGGCCGCCACGTCCACGCACAAGCCGAAGCGGTCGAGGAGCTGCGGCCGCAGTTCGCCTTCCTCGGGATTCATGCTGCCGACCAGGAGAAACCGGCTCGGCACCTCGGCGGAAAGGCCTTCCCGCTCCAGCCGGAAGCAGCCGCTGGCGGCGGTGTCGAGCAGCATGTCGGCGATGTGGTCGGGCAGCAAATTGACCTCGTCCACATAGAGCACGCCGCCGTCGGCCCGGGCGAGGAGCCCAGGCTGGCAGACGACTTTGCCGGCCGCGATGGCCTGTTCCAGGTCGATGCAGCCGGCCAGCCGGTCCTCGCCTACGGTGAGCGGCAGGTCGACAAAGCCGCCGGCGAAGCCCGCCTCGGGGAGCAGGGCCGCCAGCCCCCGGGCCAGGGTGGATTTGGCCGTGCCCTTTTCGCCGCGCAACAGCACCCCGCCCAGGGCCGGACAGATGACGGCCAGCGTCAGGGCCAGCTTGGCCTCGTCCTGGCCGGCCAGGGCGGTGAAGGGAAAGACGGTGGTCTCGGCCCAGCGCTCGCGTCCGGTCATGCCGCGTTCCCCAAAATGGAAGTGACGATCTCGGGATCGACGCCCACGGCCTCGAAGGGCTTGCGCCGCATCCGGTGGGGCAGGGCCAGACCGGCCGCTCGGCGCAGATCGTCCCGGATGACGGCATCGCGGCCGGAAAGGGCGGCCAGGGCCTTGGCCGCGCGCATCATGACCAGGTCCGCCCGGTGGCCGTCCACGCCGAGGGCAATGGACAGCCGGGCAATGGCGGCCAGCTCCGCGTCGTCGATGGTCACCCGGGGGACCCGCTCCCGGGCGGCGGCCAGCTTTGCGCCGAGCGCCTTCTCCTCGGCCGCGTGGGCGGCCATGAAGGCCTCGGGATCGGCCTCGAAGGCCATGAGCCGCTTCACCACCTCCACCCGGTCCTCGGGCTCGGCGATGCCGGTCACTTCCACGCACAGTCCGAACCGGTCGAGGAGTTGGGGCCGCAATTCGCCTTCCTCGGGGTTCATGGTGCCGACAAGCACGAACCGGGCCGGATGGGTGAAGGATACGCCCTCGCGTTCCACGGTGTTGACGCCCATGGCGGCGGCGTCGAGCAGGGCGTCCACGATGTGGTCGTCGAGGAGGTTGACCTCGTCCACGTAGAGGATGCCCCGATTGGCCCGGGCCAGGACGCCGGGCTCGAACCGGCGCTTGCCGTCCTGGATGGCGGTCTCCAGGTCCAGGGCCCCGACCACCCGGTCCTCGGTGGCCCCGACCGGCAGATCGACCAGCCGGGTCGGTACCCGGGTGCGGGGGAGTGGCTGGCCCGCGGTAAGCCGCTCCCGGCATTCCGGACAGAGCCGGGCCGGGTCGTCGGGATCGCAGGAAAAGCGGCAGCCGGCCACGGCGGTCATCTCCGGGAGGAGCGCCGCCAAGGCCCGGGCGGCCGTGGATTTGGCCGTGCCCTTTTCACCCCGGATGAGCACCCCGCCCACGGACGGGGAGACGATGTTGAGCACCAGGGCCAGCTTCATGGCCTCCTGCCCGACAATGGCCGTAAACGGAAAAACAGGTCGCGTCGTCATGCTACTCTCTTGGTTAGAAGAACCGGGGCGCTGCCCCGGACCCTGCCGGGAGGGAATGATTCCCTCCCGGACCCTCCTCGATGGGGGGATTGGCGCGCCAACTCCGGCAAATACGAATGCCCGTCGGGAACGGGATTCCAAAGGGCCGTGCCCTTTGGCCGCCGGAGGCATTCTTCCTCCGCCCCCGCTACCGCTCGCTCCCGACGGCCGCCCGGACGTCGGCCAGGGCCTCCCGCCAGCGCGCCACATCGTCGGCGGTGCGGATATCCACGGCTCCGCCCTGGAACTCGCCGGACACCTCGCCCATGCGCTCCTCGATCCAGCCCTCGATTTCCAGGACGTGTTCCTTGAGGGCGGCCAGCACCTCGGGGTCGGCCTGCCACAGGCCGCGGCCCGCCGCTTCCATGAGCCGGCGGCCGATTTCCTCCAGGGCCCAGGGATTGTTTTTCTCGAAGAATTCCCGGTTTTCGTCGTCCATGACGAAGGTTCGGGTGATGTCGTCGAAGATCCAGTCGTCCACCTCGCCGGTGGCGGCCTCCCAGCCGTAGACCCGGCCCACCCGCTTGGAGATGTCGCCGGCGCCCTTGTAGCCGTGGCGCTTCATGCCTTCGATCCAGGCCGGGTGCAGGAGCTTGGTGCGCACCACCCGGCGGACCTCGTCGGCCAGGTCGCGCACCTCGACGTGTTCGGGCTCGCGGGTGTCGCCGTAATAGGTCTTGACATCCTTGCCCGACAGATGCCGGGCGGCGGCGGTCATGCCGCCGTGGGCGCCGAAATAGCAGCAGCAGCCGAGCAGGTCGTGCTCGTCCGAGACCACCTTGTTGGCCGTGACCTCGACGGTGCGCAGGGTGTCGGCCAGTTCCTTGACGGCCGAGCGGCCGTAGACGCCCCGGCCGTAGGCGAAGCCGTTCCAGTGGAGGAAGATGTCGGACAGGTCGCCTTCGGTCTTCCAGGCCGAGGCGTAGACCGCCAGGTTGACTCCGGCCTGGTAGGTGCCGGGCCGGGCCGAGAAGATGCGCAGACTGGCCCGGCGCAGGGCGTCCCGGTCGTCCGGCGAGGCCCCTTCCTGGCGCAGCGTGGCCAGGGCGTGGGCGCGCACGAAGTTGTCCTCCTCGGGTTCGTCCAGGGCGGCCACGGCGGCGATGACGTCGTCCAGGTATTCCAGCCGGTCCGGGAAGTTGTCGCGGATGAGCCCCGAGGCCCGGATGGTCACGTCCACCCGGGGGCGTTTGAGTTCGGCCAGGGGCACGATGTCGAAGCGGGAAACCCGGCCGTCGGCCTCCCAGCGCGGCCGGACGCCGAGCAGGTGCATGATCTGCCCCATGGCCTCGCCGTCGGCCCACATGATGTCGTTGGCCATCCAGTAGATGGCGATGTTGTGCGGGTAGCGACCTTCCTCGGCGAGGTACTTGGCGAGCATGGCCTCGGCCAGGGAGCGGCCGACCATGGCGGCCGCCTTGGTGGGGGTGCGGCGCGGGTCCAGGGAGAAGAAGTTGCGGCCTGTGGGCAGGATGTCTTCCCGGCCCCGGGTCAGCACGCCCGAGGGGCCGGCCGGCAGGTGACCGCCGGCAAAGCCGTTAAGAAGCGCCTCGGTCTCGCGGGAGGCCTCGATGCGGGCGTTTATGGCGCCGGCCCGGTCGCGGACGGCGTCCAGGCGGGGGAGCAGTTCGGGCGCGACCAGCCGGTCGCCGACAAGCTTTCCGGCCAGCGCGCGAAAGCCCGTGCCGGCCATGCGTTCCGGCGTCTCGATGACGGCCAGGGCCAGCGCCTTGCCCCAGACGTCCAGGTCTTCCAGCAACCGGCCGCAGCTCAGGCCGAAGCGGGGTTCCACGGTCCCGGGATCGGCCAGCAGATCGGCCAGTTCCAGGCCCATCAGCCGGCAGAGCGTCTTGCGCAAGGTCCAGTCCTCGCCGCCGTCGTGGCGCAGGATGGAATAGAGGAGATCGGCCCGGCGCGCACCGGCCGGAATGTCCCCGAAAATGTGCATGCCGTCCGGGATCAGCGTGTTGCGGATGCGCGACAGGGCCTCGTGGGCGCCCCGGACGACGGCCGGGAAATCCTGGTCGTGGTCGCTTTTCGTGGGATCGAGCTTGAGTTCCGTATCGAGATGGGCCTCGCGGACGGCCCCGAGGATGAGATGTTCCAGGGCGCGGGTGCGGCCCTGGTCCGCGATCTTGGCCTGCTCGTACTGTTCGAGCAGCCGGTCCAGCTCCTCCAGCCCCTGGTAGAGGCCGCCGTGGGTCATGGCCGTCTGCATGTGGTCCACCAGCACGGCCAGGCTGCGGCGCTTGGCGATGGTGCCCTCGGCCGGGTTGTCGCAGTTGTAGATGTAGAGATGCGGGATTTCGTGCAGGGCCACGTCGGGCAGGCAGTCCGGCGACAGACCCATGTTCTTGCCGGGCAGAAATTCCAGGTTGCCGTGGGTGCCCACATGGACCAGGACGTGCGCCCCGAAGGCCTGTTCGATCCAGCGGTAGGTGGCCAAGTATTGATGCGGCGGCGGGATATCCGGGTCGTGCAGGATCTTGCAGACCTCGCCGTCGCAGCGCGGGCCGGCGCAGCCGCGCTTGGGCTGCACGAGCACGACGGCGTTGCCGTAGGCGACGCCGGAAATGATGATGTTGCCCTGGTAGACCATGGCCGGCGGCACCCCGTCCATTTCCTGGCCCGGCGGGTCGCCCCAGGCCTTGCGTACCCGCTCGCGCACGCTTTCCGGGAAGGTCTCCCACCATTTCTCATAGCGCTCCAGGGAGAGCAGATCGAGGGCCCCGCCCTTGCTCACGATCTCGTCCACCGTGGTCCAGCGAAATTCCGATACGGCCTTGCGCGTCATGATGTTGTCGATGAGCGCCTTGCCGGATGCGGGGACGTCCACGTCGTAGCCGGCCTGCCGCATGGCGGCCAGGATGCGGGCCACGGATTCCAGGGAATCGAGCTTGGCCGCGCCGCCGACGGTCGCTTCCACCGAGGCGCAGGGGTTGTTGTGCAAAATGAAGGCAACCTTGCGGTCTTTCACGGGAACGCGGCGCAGGGCCACCCAGCGGGCCACCCGCTTGGCCAGGCGTTGGCAGCGTTCCGGCTCGGGCACGCGGGTTTCCAGGCTGGCCCCGGAACCGGACGTGCCGTCCCGGCTCACGCCGCCGACGAATAGCGGTTCCACTACGCCCTCGAATTCGGGCATGGCCACCATCCAGGCGACCTCGGACCCCAGCCCCTGGGGATCGGCTTGCCATTCCTCGAGCGAGCGCGAGGTGGAGACCACCGGCTGGAAGACCGGGACGTTCAAATCCGTAAAGAGTTCCACACCGCCGGCGGCTTGGCGGCCGTCGTCGGCCGCGCCGTGCTCCCGGCCCAGGAAAAAGGTGGAGAGTTTGACCAGGGCTTCGATGGGCCGGCGGCCGGCCGCCGGGGCGAAGACCGCCCGGGCCGCCGCCAGGCTGCCCAGGTTGCCGATGTTGGCGTCGCGCACGCCGTGCGAGAAAAGCGGCACCACGGCCAGGCCTTCGGCCTCGAGGCAGTCGATGATGGCCGCTTCCGGGGCGGCGTTGTCGTTGACCCAGAAATGCCGGGAAAAAAGCATCCCGACCCGGGGTGCGTCGGCCAGCCCCTTGGCCGCCAGGTAGCCGGCATGCCAGGCGTCGAAGGCCTCCCGGTCGGCAAAGGACGCTTGCGGCGCCTTGGGATGCCACAGGCCTTCCCAGGGCTGGCGCACGGCCGGCGGGGCGTCGGCGAAAGCATCGCCCCGCACCAGGCCGGCCACGGTGCGCAGCAGGTTGGCGAAGTTTTCCCGGCCGCCGTAGACGACATAGTCGTAGCACCGCCGCACCACGGGCAGCGGCACCGAGGACTGGGCCCACAGCGACGGATCGTGGCTCAAGCAGACGACGGGCACGCTCGGCGGCACGTCGGCCAGGGCCGTTTCGATGCGCGACCACACGGCCTCGCCCGACCGGTAGACAACGACGGCCTCGGCCCGGGCGAGACTGGCGGCCATGGCCGCAAACGCATCCTCGTCCGCGTCCAGGGTCTTGGAGGCGAACAGATCGAGAGTGACGTCCGGCACGTCCCGGGAGGCCCGGTCCAGCATGGTCACATGCGATTGCCAGAAGATGGCGGTGATGCGCATCGGTTGCTCCTTCCCCAGGGGTGCTGCCCCTGGACCCCGCTGGGGGGAATCATTCCCCCAGTCCCCCTGCACGGGGCCCAGCGTTATCGGTCTGGTTCCCGTGCGAGGGGGAGGGGGCGTTTGCTTAATACTTGAGTTTCAATTCCAGCATGTAGGTTCGCGGGGAGCCGGCATAATAGCTGTAGTATTGCTGGTCGAAGAGGTTTTGCACGGCAAAGGAAATGTCCGTGTACTTCGTGGGTGAATAGATCAGCTTGGCGTCCCACAGCCAGACTTGCGTATTGCCGCCATAGACGTTTTCCATGTCGGTGTTGTCGTTTCTGGCGTAGTTGCGTCCGCAATAGTTGCCGGCCAGGCTGGCCTTGAATTGTTTCCAGGTGATGTCCGTGCCCAGATTGGCCTGGGTCAGCGGCACGCCGCTCAAGTGCTTGCCGTTGAGGGAGGGGTCGGGCTGGTACTTCCGGATGCGCGGGTCGTTGAAGGTCAGGTTGCCCCAGAGGGTCAGGAAATCCCAGGGCTTGAACTGGCCTTCGAGTTCCAGGCCGTTGATTTCCAGGCGGCCGATGTTTTGCTGCTGTTTGACCTGCGGGGCGATATAGACCGAATCGATATAGTTCCGGAAATCGGTGTGGAAGACGGCGGCGCCGAGTTTCACGCGACGTTTCCAGAAGTATTGGGTGGCGGAGAGCTCGTAGGTCCAGAGCGTCTCAGGCTTGAGGTTGGCGTTCGGCAGGTAGGTGATGGGCGAGGTACCGGCCGAGGTCCAGGACCGAAGCATCTCATAGAGGTTCGGCGCCCGAAAGCCCTTGGAGGCGCTGGCGCGCAGGACGGAGTCCTGCAAGGGGTTCCAGACCGCGGCGAAGCGCGGCGACACCTCGGTCCAGCGGCTGGAGGGAATGGACCGGACGGCGCCGACGTTGCCCGAACGGCCGTCGTAGGTCACCCAGTAGTCGAGCCGGGCGCCGCCGTAGAGGGTGACGTTGGCCGGAAGCTTCCAGGCGTCCTGGAGGAAGGCCGACCAGGTGTTGGTCATGCCGGAACTTTCATCGAGCTTGTCGGTGGTGGAATACCAGGAGCGATAATAAAGCAGGTTCTTGGTGGAAAGATCCAGACTGTTGACCCGCAGGTCTCCGCCGAAGGTCAGGGTGTTGTCCGGCCAGAGGGTGAAATCGTTTTGCAGTTCCAGGAAGTAGGAATTGCGCACGCTGCTGGCCAGCGACCCCGGGGCGTTGTCATACACCAGCGTCGTGCTGGAGGTCGGCTGGGTGTAGCGGTTGAATTCGTTGAAAAAGGCTGCCGTGGTCTTGATGCGCCACCAGTCCGTGGGCATGCCGTCATAGGAGAGGGACAGGCGCAGGTCCTGGGTTTCTCCCTTGCCGGACAGGAAGTTGCCCGCCGCCAGGGAGCCGGTGCGGCTCCCCGGGTAGGTCGATACCGTGCCCGAATAGCTCCCCACATAGCTGTTGGGGCTGCCGTAGTCGTAGAAGTGGTAGCCGTAGATGACGTCGGCGCGCACCCGGGAGGTATCGCTCAGGTCCCAGGCGGCCAGGGCGCTGGCCGCCTGGCGCTGGCCCATGTTGTTGCCGGAGTCGCCGACGATCCAGCTCGGCGTGCCGGTGGAGCCGAGGGTGGGATAGCCGCCGAACAGTTTGCCGGTCCCCTTGCTGGTGCCGGATTTGACCACCGGCGAGCTCGGGTAGCCGCTGGTCGATTCGCCCTCGTAGCCGGCGTAGAGGGAGATTTGGTCGTCCAGGCGGGTGCCGGCGTTGGAGCCCCATTTGTAGTTGGTGAACGCGGCGCTGCCGCCATGGGCGTTGTAGTTGCCGCCGCCGATGCCGCCCCGGACCATGGCCTGGGTTTTCTTGGGCACGCGCAGGATGATGTTGATGACGCCGCCCATGGCGTTGCCGCCGTAGAGGGCCGAGCCCGGGCCGCGGATGATCTCGATGCGTTCGATGGCGTCCACGGGAATGGAACTCCAGGTGACGCCGCCGGAATAGCCTTCGTTAAAGGGAATGCCGTCCACCAGGATCAGGGTCCGCTTGGCCAGGGACAGGCCGCGCATGGTGACGGTGGAACTGGCCGACGGGTCCTGCACGCCCCGGGACCGCCGCGTGTAGACGCCGGCCTCGTGTTCAAGGGCGTCGTCGGCGGTGCGCATGTTCTGGCGCTCCATGTCTTCGTGGGTGATGATGCTGACGCTGGCCGGGGCCATGTCGGCCTCGACCTCGGTGCGGGTGGCGGTCACCACGACGTCCTCCATCTGATGGGGGGCCGTGGCGGCCGCGTCCTTGGCGGTTTCGGTGGCTGCCGGAGTCGCTTCCGCAGTTTGTTGGGCCGCTCCCTGGGCCGGGCCCCCCCAGACCAGGAGCAGGGCCATAACGGCGGCAGCTCCGGCGTGACGCATGTACATTGTCTCTTCCTCCTTCTCCCCTGTGGCTATTGACTCGGGCCGACCGGATAGAATCCCGTCATCCCGTCGCCTTGCAGACAGCGCACGTCCACCCCATAGACGTGGCGCAGGGCATCCGCGGTCAGCACCGTTTCCGGCGGGCCGTAGCCGTGGACCCGGCCCGGGGCGAGCAGCAGCACCTCGTCGGCGAATCGCCGGGCCAGATTGATGTCGTGGAGGCTGGCCAAGACGGCCTTGCCTTCGTCGCGGGCGAGCTGGCGCAGAAGCTCCAGCACTTCCAATTGGTGGCGCAGATCGAGGCTGGCCGTGGGTTCGTCCAGAACAAGGCAGGCCGTTTCCTGGACCAGCGCCCGGGCCATGAGCACCTTTTGCAACTGGCCGCCGGAGATGGCGGACAGGTCCCGTTCGGCCAGATCCTCCAGGCCGAGCCGGCACAAGGTCATGGCGCAGCGCTCCAGGTCGACGGGCCCCGGCCGCCAGGACAGATGCGGCCGGCGGCCGAGCAGCACCGCCTCGAAAACGGTCATGGGAAAGGAGGGCGATCCGCCTTGGGGCACGTAGGCGATGGCCCTGGCCAGCTCCTTGCGGTTGAAGGCGCTTAAGGACCGGCCCTCCAGCCGGATTGTCCCGGAGGAAAGGGGCAGCAAGCCCAACAGCAGGCGGATGAGCGTGGTCTTGCCCACGCCGTTGGGGCCGGCCACCACCAGCATGCGGCCCGAGGTCAGCCGGAACCCCACATCGCGCAGGATGACCCGGCCTTCCCGGGAAAACGAAACGCCCTCGGCGATCAGTCGCATAGTCGCCTCCGACAGCGCCGCACCAGCAACCAGAAAAAGAAGGGCACGCCGCAAAAGGCGGTCATGATGCCGACCGGCAGGATCAGCGGCGCGAAAATGGCCCGGCCGACCAGATCGGCCAGGATGACCAGAATCACGCCCAGAAGGCCCGAGGCGGGCAGCAGCAGGCGGTGGCGGCCGCCCACGGCCAGTCGGGCCATGTGCGGGGCGATCAGGCCGATGAAGCCGATGACGCCGCAAAAACAAATGGCGCCGGCCGTCATGACGGACATGACGGCAATGCCGGTCCGGCGCAGCCGGTCGGCGTTGACGCCCAGGCTGGCGGCCGTTTCGTCGCCGCACATGATGCAGTCGAGGTCCGGCGCCCGCAGGAGCAGCCAGGGCACGCCCGGCAGGATGAGCAGGGCGGCCACGCCGATTTCCCCCCAGTCGGCCTTGGCCAGGCTGCCGAAGGACCAGAAGACGATGCGGCTCAAGTCCATTTGCGGCGCCATGTACTGGATAAACGAGGTCATGGCCGAGAACAGGAACATGACGGCCACGCCGGCCAGCACCAAGGTTTCGGTGGCGGCGCCGCGCAACCGGGTCATGCCTAGGGCAAAGCCGGCGGTGAGCATGGCAAAGGTGATGGCCAGGATCGGAACGGCGGCGGGATGGGAGGCCGGCCAGAGCATCATGGCCAGGGCGGCTCCGAAGCCGCCGCCCGAGGAGACGCCCAGGGTGAAGGGCGAGGCCAGCGGGTTCTTGAGGACGGCCTGGGCCAGACAGCCGGAAAGCCCCAAGCCCAGCCCGGTCAGGACGCCCATGGTCAGGCGCGGCAGGCGCATGGCCCGGATCATGGCCGAGGCGGTCATGCCGTCGCCGAGGAGGCCGCGGACCACGAACGCCGGGTCGAAGCCGTCCGGTCCCCAGCCCAGGCCGGCCAGAAGACCGATCACGGCGAGCAGGCCCAGGCCGGCCAGATACAGCCGGCCGCGCCGGGCGTTGCGGTGCTGTTCCTCCAGGACCGGCCGCCAGGCCTCGGCCAGGGCGAGGCTCCGGGCCCGGCCGGTCCCGGGCGTGGCGAGAGGCATGTTCACGGCCGGGCCTCCGCGCCGGGTTGCGGCCAGGCAAAGAAGCCCTTGGCGGGCATGTGCTGGAAGCGTTCCAGGTATTCGCGGTTCCAGGCCGCCGGATCGATGTCCGGGCAGACACCGGGATGGAGCCAGCGGGCCTCGTAGGCGGCGCCGATCGGCGCCCGGGGGCCGCCGTGGATGTCCGAGGCCAGGATGAAGACCTGGTTTTGGCGCACGGCCTTGAGCGCGTCGTATCCCGGGCGTTCCCGGATGGCCCGGACTTCCGCGCGGAGATCCGTGTCGTCGGTCGCCTGGTAGCGTTTGTTGCGCGACGTGACCTTGATGATCGCGTCGGGCTGGCCGGCCAGCACCCATTCGGGGCTGACTTCGCCGTAGCTGGTGGGCAGATCGGCGGCCAGATTGCGTCCGCCGGCCGCGCCGAGGCTCTCGTTGCCCGAGGTGCCCGGGCCCCAGGCCTGCTGGTCATGGAAGCCTTCCAGAAAGACCACGGGCCGTGTGCCGGAGCGCGCGCGGCAGGCGGCGAGCCGGGCAAATTTTTCGGTCCGCCAGGCCAGGAGCCGTTCCATGGCCTGTTCGCGGCCGAGCACGACGCCGAGCGTCCGGGCCGCCTGGTCGAACCCCGACAGCATGTAGACTTCCAGGCGCAGGATGGGGATGCCGGCGGCCGCGAGCTTGGTCTCGGCCTCGGGGCCGGGATAGCGGCCGTAGGCCAACAGCAGGTCGGGATGGAGCTTGGCGATGGCCTCGTAGCTCGGGGCGCTCCAGTGGCCGACCATGGGGATGTGGCGCAACTCCGGCCAGAAGGCCGGATCGCGCAGCAGGGTGTCGCTGACGCCGACGACACGCGGCATGGCGTCCACGGCCCGGACGAGTTCCAGCATGTCGCGGCTGAGGACCACGATCCGGTGCACCTGATCCGGCACGGTCACCGGGCGGTCGAAACAGTCCCGGACCTGCCGGGCGGCGACGGTCGTCGGCACGAGCGCCAGGCAGAGCAGCAGCAGGACGATGCCGACGCCCGGCATGGGGGATGATGGGCGGGAAAGCGTTGGGTTGTGCATGGTCAGTCCACGGCCTTTCGGGTCAAAAACACGGCCAGTCGGAAGGCGATAAGCCCCATGACGGCCAGCAACCCCAGGCGCCAGGCGTCCACGGGTTGGCCCAGGAAGGCCTGCCGGATGGTGCGCGAGGCATGGGTGAGGGGAATGCAGTCCACGGCCGCGCGCGCCCAGGCGGGCAGGCGGTCCACCGGAAAAAAGGTGCCGCCCAGAAAGGCCATGGGCGTGATGACGAAATTGGAGAGCAGCGCCTGGTCGCCGTGCGAACGCACCAGCATGGCCACGGCCACGGCCGTGTTGGCGAAGAAGAAGGCGTTGAGGGCGACGGCCGTCCAGAAGACCGGGCCGGCATGGCCGCGCAGGCCGAACACGAGGCCGAGTCCGATGACCACGGCGGCGGCGCCCACCCCCCGGACCATGCCGGCCAGGATTTCGCCCAGGACATAGGAGGAGGCCGGGACGGGGGCAGCCTGGATCTCCTCGAAGATCCGCCAGTAGAAGCGGGCGATGTTGATGTCGCTGGCCAGAGCGAAGGACTGGGTCATGGAACTCATGGCCGCCAGCCCCGGCAGCAGGAAGGCGGCGTAGCCCACGCCGTCCACGTCCACGAAGCGCCCCACGCCGTGGCCGAAGGTAATGAGATAGAGCAGGGGCGAGACGGCCATGGCCGTGAGCAACCGGCCGGAGCGGCGCCGCATGAGCAGCAGTTCCCGGAAGGCCACGGCCCAGGCGGCGCGGATCATAGGCCTCCTCCGTGGGGATGATGGCGGCTTGGCGGTGCCGCGTCGGGGCGGCGGACGGCATCCCCGTCATGGGCGCGCATGGTTTCGAGATAGGCGTCTTCCAGGGTGGTCCGGCGTACGGTGATGTCCCCGTGCGCCGTGGCGGCGTGGGCCAGGGCCGCCTCCCGGGACGGGAAGAACCGGGTGGCGGCCCGGCCGGCCAGTTCCAGGCAGGCCCAGGGACCGTGGGCGGCCACCAGCTCGGCCGGGCTGCCCGTGGCCACGATGGCGCCCTGCCGCAGGAAGGCCACCCGGTCGGCCAAGGCCTCGGCCTCCTCGATATAATGGGTGGTCAGGAAGATGGCCGCGCCCTGGGCCTGCACGGCCTTGATCATGCCCCAGATGGAGCGGCGGATGTCCGCGTCCAGGCCGACCGTGGGCTCGTCGAGGAAGAGCACCACCGGACGGTGGATGAGCGCCCGGGCGATCATGACCCGCCGGCGCAGACCGCCGGACAGCGTGGAAACCACATCGTCCGCCCGGGAGGACAGGTCGAATTGGTCGAGCAGGGCGCGGGCCCGTTGTCGGCGTTCGTCACGGGGCAGCCCGAACAGCCGGCCGTGGATGTCCAGGTTCTGGGCGACCGTCAGTTCCTGATCCAGATTGATGGTCTGGGCGACGACGCCGGCCCGGCGTTTGGCGTCCGGTTCCCGGAGAGGGTCCCGGCCGTCCAGGCGCACCTCGCCGGAAGTGGGCCGGGCTAGTCCGGTGAGCAGCCGGATGGTCGTGGTCTTGCCCGCCCCGTTCGGCCCGAGGTAGGCGAAGATCTCTCCCGGCCCGACGACAAAGGAAACGCCCCGCAGGGCGTCCCGGTCATGGTACCGCTTGCATATATTCGTGGCTGTGATACGTAACACGTTTTTAACTTTTTTAACCAATTCATGCTTGAATTTTTCGAGAAGGTATGAAAATCAATCAGAAGTTTCAAGCAATTTTATGCTGTTAAAGATAACAGGACGCATTTTTTATTTAAGAAAGCCGGTGATTGGGCGAAAAGAGGCTACGGTGACAGGATTTCCCGAGAGGAAAGGCATGCGATCGGCGGTGCTCGCCGCGTGTGGTGATTGGTGCGCCGAAGCGGGTGCGCCCGCCGCTGCCGGCGGGGGGCGAAGCGACCGGATGCGGGCGGGCTGGGGGATGCTTTTTTCCCTGGGCCTGCATGTGGCGGTGGTCGGGGTGTTCCTGACGGTGTCGCTGGCCGGCATCCGGCCGACGCTTCCCGCGCCGCCGGTGGTGCTGGATGTGGTGTTCGGCGCGTCGGGCGGCGACGGAACGCCCGGCGACGGCGCTCCCGGCCGGGAGGGGGCGGCCGGGGGATCGGCCCCCGGGCCCCGGGTGGAAGCGGCTTCGGCACCGCCCAAGCCTTCCCCGCCGCCGGCTGAGCTGGCCAAGGCCGTGGCGCCGCCCTCCCGGCCGGCCCCTGCCGTTCGCAAGCGGCAACACCCGCGGCCGCGTCGCGAACCGTCGCCGGCCGCGCAGGGACTATCGGCCGTTCGCCCGGAGGCTCCGGCGACGTCGAGCCGCGCAGAGGCCCCGGCCGGTACGGCGGTGGCGGCAAACGGCGATGCGGCCGGAAGCGGCGGCGGAGGCAGTGGCGGTGGCGGCGGCCTGGGTTCGGGCCACGGCCTGGGCGGCCGGGGCGACGGTCCGGGAGCGGGCGGTCATGGAGGGGGCGCCTTCGAGGGCGAGTTCGGTTCGGGCAACGGCCCGACCTTCGCTCGGCGGGTGCCGCCGGAATATCCGACGCAGGCCCGGCGCTTCGGTCGGGAGGGGGTGGTGGTGTTGCGGCTGGAGATCGACGCCTCGGGCGCCTTGCGTAAGGCCGAGGTCGTCCAGAAGTGCGGGGCGGGCTTTGACGCCGCGGCACTCTCCGCCGTGAGGGCCAGCAGCTATCGCCCGGCCCGGCTGCACGGTCAAGCCGTGGCCAGCCGGGCCTTGCTTCGCGTCCGGTTCCAGCTTTCGGGGACGTAAGCTGCCGGAGTGCGACTTACGCGTCCTTAAAGATGGTAAAGCGCCGCACGCCCCGGATCTGCCGGTAATTGGCCCCCTGGCTGACGCAGCGCAGCACGGTTTCCGGGTCGGTAACCACCGTGCCGCACAAGGCATCCACGTGGTAGTCGAAGAGGACGGGGCTAAACGGCACGGAATCCCCCAGCATGAGGACATAGGCGTCGGGGCGGCACTGGGCGATGACCGCGTCGAAACTATGGTTGGTGATGGACGTGCCGGTGATGGCCACCACGTCGGATCGGGGCAGGACGTCCGGGGCCTTTTCCGGGCCGAGGTCGCCCTCCTGGGGATTGTTTTCCAGGACCCAGAGCTGGGCGGCCGCCTTGCGCAGCTGCGGCAGGAAGGGGAAATGGCCGATGACGGTCACGTTCTTGCCGGCGCCCTTTTCCATCAGGATGTCGCCGGCGTTGCGTTCGACCATGGCCGTTTCGTCCACCGGCAGCAGGGAGTTGATGGTGGCCATGCCGATGGCCGCCTCCATCAGGCTGTCGGAAAAGGCCAGCTTGGCCAGTTCCACGGGGCCCTTGTCGAGCAGGGAGCCCGGTTCGGCCACCATGGGCGGTTTTTGGCGCAGGGCGTCCTTGGGCAGGGTCGCGGCCATGCCGCACCGTCGGGTGAGGACGGCGGTATGGAAGACGCCCTGGCGGATATCCTTGACCGGACAGTCGTCGTGGAGCCCGCGGATCAGTTCTTCAAGGAGAGTCATTGGCAGCATTCCTTGTTGGAGTCTCGGGAGAGGGGGAAAACCGGCGGTGCAGGCGCCGGTTGCCGGTCTACGGTGCGGGCGGACCCGGTTAGGCCGCCTTGGCGCAGAAACGTTCCCAGCCCATCAGCGCGGCCGCGCCGGCGATGGTGGTGCCGTAGAAAATGACCGGCCGGTCGTCCAAAAAGTCGCCGATGGTGTCGTTGACCATGGTGGAGCCCGTGACGACGAGGACATCGGCCCGGTTCAGGGCGGCGTCCTGCTGGTCGGGACCCAGGATGGGGGTGTCGTACTGGACGGTGCCGACATTGTCGGGATCGAGGTCGAGTACCTGGAGGTCGAAACGTTGGCTCAGGGCCTGGATGATTTTCGGCTGGAAGCCGACCTGGGTGATGCGGACGTTGCCGAAGCGGTCGGCCAGGTATTGGCTGAACTTGCCCGCGCATTCGGTCGGTTCCTTGTCGCGGCAGTGGATGGTCCGGTCGCACAGGCCGAGGCCGCGCACCGTGGCGTTGACCGCCGAGATGAACACGGCCCGGCGGAAATTGTTTTCGAGCGGCATGTTGGCGATATCGGACAGGCGGCCGTAGAAGTCGCCGAAGCGGTCGGTGAAGGCCTGCCCCTTGGCGTAGCGGAACGAGGCTTCCATGAGCCGTTCCTTGCCCTTTTGCAGCGGGAAATCATCGCCTTCCGGGTCGCCGATGGCCTCGTGCACGGTCAGGGTCTTGGCCTTGACCGTGATGGGCTCGTCCAGCAGGCCGTTTTTTTGCCACAGCTCGATGGCCTTGTCCCGTACCACTTCGAACATATTGGATTTCATCCGGTTTCTCCCTTCGTTGCGGCGGAGGCAAACGGCAGGGCCCCCGTTTCCCTGTCGGGAAACGGGAGCCCCGGGCGCATGGCCGGCTGCCGTCGTTATTCCTGCCCCGCCGCTGCTTCATCCAGCGTATTGAGGCGGGCCTTGATGGATGCCAAGGCCTGTTCCATGGTCGAGGCCTGCTCTCGCAGGTATTGCCGTTCCATTTCAGGATTGTCCGGCGTTGTCCAGGGGGCGGGTTGTCCGGCGTTCGCGGGGACATAACCCCAGGCGCCGCCCAGGCCGCGTCCCATGCCCCGGCCGCGACCGCGTCCCATGCCCCGGCCCATCATGCCCGGACCGAAGCCGCAACGCGCGCCGCCCCGACCGGGAGCGCTGGTGAAACCGGGTGCGCCGGTGCCGGCGCAATAGCCCATGCCGCGTCCCGTGCCGCTACCTCTTCCCAGAGGACCTGTTCCGTTTCCGCGTGGCATAAAGGCATCCTCCTATGGTTTGAGGGTTATTGTCGCGTCATCGCCGCCCCACAGGCGGGGCAGCGTATGTTCGTGCAAGGTTGGCCCGGCGTATGCGGGACGGTCCGGCCGCATTGCGGACAGACGCACATGTCGCCCGCCGGGGTTGGTTGGGGGCTGGCCATGCCGCGACCTTGCCCCTGGCCGCATCGGCCGCCCTGTCCCTGGCCCTGGCCGCGACCCTGGCCGCATCGACCGGCGCCGCCGCCTTGTCCGTTCTTGGGAACACCGCCTTGTCGCATGGTTCCGCCTCCTTTCGCCGTGGCCGAAGCCGCTGTCCGCGGTCCGTCACGGCGGAAATTTTCGTTCGTGTCGCCTAGCTGGCCGGCGGTGCCATCAGGGGCGCCAGGAGCGCCAACACCCTGTCCGCCTCTTCCGCGCCCGGGTGTCGCGGCAGTGCGGTCACGATGCCCAGGCCTTCGCCGGCCTCATGGAACTCCTCGGCCGAAAGCCGGCTGACCACGGCGGTCAGGATGGCGGCGTTGCTTTCCATCAGCCTGGCCACCAGCACGAAGGGGTCGATGTCGGGGAGGTTCTCGTCCACCACCATCAGGGTGGGCGGCTGGGTTTTGGCCTGGACCAGGGCGGCCTGCCCCGTCGGTACCAGAGACGTTTCCGCCCCTTTTCGGATCAGCACGGCCAGGAAGGTGGTGAAATCCGCCGGGCGGCTGGTGGCGATGAGGATACGCATGGGGACCTCCTAGGTTGCCGGATTCCTGCCGCAGCAGGAGCCCGGGCCGGCACAGCCGGCATGGCCGGGATGGGAGCCGCAGCAGCCGTGGTCCGTCGGTCCGGGCAGCCGGGCCGCCTCCTTGCCCGTGAGCGAGCTGGTCGGCGACAGCAGCTTGGTCGCGGCCCGGCCGCATTGCGGGCAGATCGGGGCATCCTCCGGATGCTGGCTGATGACCTCGCCGTGGAAGCCGCAGGCCGGGCAGGTGATGTCATAAATCGGCATGGCATGCTCCCTTGCCGGGGGGGCCGGCGGCCCCCCCGGATGTGCGCGTTGGGCTAGTTCAAACCGCCGCCGCAGGTGTTCTCCTTGGAGAAGGGCACCAGCTTGCCGGCGATCAGGGCGTCCACGGCGTCCTTGACGGTGCCGAAATTGCCGCCGTGGTAGACCTGGATGCCAACCTGGTTGAAGCCCATCAGCGGCCGCATGCCCATGCCGCCGGCCACCAGGACGTTGACCCCGTTCTCGGACAGGTGGTTGACCGGGGCCATGCAGCCGCCCTGGACGTGGGGGACGCTCGGCAGGGTGCTGACCTTGGCGATCTTGCCGCTTTCCACATCCACGACCGTGTAGCACTCGCAGTGACCGAAATGCTCGCCCAGGGGGCTGTCCAATCCTCCGGGCTGGGACGTGGGGACGGCGATACGATAGTTGTTGTCCATGGTAGTGTTCCTTTAGGCAGGCCGCGCGTACGTGCGGGCCAGTTTGTCGATGGCACCCCAGAGCTCGGCAACGCTGTCGGCCAGGGGACCGCCGTATTCTGGCAAGGTTTTTTTCGCCAGCATGGCCCGGGTCACGTCCGGGTGATGCGGCAACCGGCCGAGCAGGGTGTAGCCGTGCTCGGCGCAAAAGGTTTCGATGCGGCCCGATTCCGCCGGATTGAGGTCGGCCTTGTTGATGATGACGGCGGCCGGCAGGTGGAAATGGTCGCACAGATCGGCCACGCGGATCAGGTCGTGGACGCCCGACGGGGTCGGCTCGGTGACAAGCACGGCCAGGGTCGCCCCGGACAGGGAGCTGATGACCGGGCAGGCGATGCCGGGAGCGCCGTCGCACAGCATGCAGTCCAGGCCTTCCTTCTTGGCCAGTTCCCGGGCCATCTTCTTGAGCAGGGTCACCAGCTTGCCGGAATTTTCCCCCCCCGGATCGAGCCGGGCGTGCACCAGCCGGCCGAAACGGGTGTCGGACACGGCGGCGTAGCCGCACACGCGCGGGGGAAAGGCGATGGCCTGGTGCGGGCAGAGCACCACGCAGGTCTTGCAGCCCTCGCACAGGTGGGGATCGACGTGCCGCGTGCCGTCCGGCAGTTGGCTGATGGCGTCGAACCGGCAGTGCCGTTCGCAGACGCCACAGCCGGTGCAGGCGGCCGGATCGATGCGGGCCAGGTTTCCCGAGACGAAGTCCTCGCGGACGGTGTTGTGGGGATCGAGCAGAATATGCAGATCCGGCGCGTCCACGTCGAAGTCGCAGATGACGGTGTTTCGGGCCAGGGCCGCGAAGGCGGCCGTCAACGAGGTCTTGCCGGCGCCGCCCTTGCCGCTGAGCACCACGATCTCACGCATGACGGACCTCCCCGGCCAGTTTGGCCACGCTGGCGGCCAGGCCCAGGCAGAGCGCACGGTAGGCGTTGTTGACGTTGGGTAGGACCGTCCCCCGGGCGTAGGCCTTGGCCACGGCCCGGTCGTCGGGAATTTCCGCCAGAATGGGCAGATCGGCCTCGCGGCAGAAGTCGTAGAAGGACGGGCAATCGGGCCCGGCTCGGTTGACGACCACGGCCATGGGCTTCCCCAGCGGGGTAAAGGCTTCCACGGCCAGCTTGAAGTCGTGGATGCCGAACGGCGTGGGCTCGGTGACGAGCACGATGCAGTCGGCCTGGGCCACGGCGGCCAGGGCCGGACAGCTCACGCCGGGAGGGGCGTCGCACAGGATGTCGCGTCCGGCCAGGTCCGGATTTTCGGCCCGGAGCCGCTCCATCCGGTGCATGACGGCCCGGATCAGCGGCGGGCTCATGGCTTCGCCGACGCGGAGCTTGCCCCGAAGGAAGGCGATTTCGCCGGCCGTTCCCTCCTCGACCACGCCGAGTTCCCGCGTCCCGGGCGTGATGGCCTTGGCCGGACAGACGGCCATGCAGCCGCCGCAGCCGTGGCACATGTCGTCGAACACCATGGGCGTGTCCCCCAAAATGGTGATGGCGGCGAATTGGCACAGGTCGCGGCAGGCGCCGCAGCGGGTGCACAGGGCCGGATCGACCACGGGGATTTCCAGGCCGGTGGTTTCGCTGCGCGTGATCTTCGGGCGCAGGAAAAGGTGCAGGTTGGGCTCTTCCACGTCGAGATCCACGGCGATCGGGGGCCGTCCGTGGGCTTCGGCCCAGACCGAAGCCAGGGCGGCCGACAGCGTGGTCTTCCCCGTGCCGCCCTTACCGCTGGCAATGGCCGCGATCATGTCCCTACGCTCCCTTGCCCGTCCGGTACTTGGCCAGGGCCTGGCCCACGGTCATGTCGTCCATGCCGTCGACGGCCTCCACGCCGGACGCCTTCAGGGCCGCCGCGGCCTTGGGGCCGAAGGAGCCGGAGAGGACGACCTTGGCGCCGGCCTCGGCCAGACGCCGGGCCGTTTCGATGCCGGCGCCGTGGGCCATGGCCTGGGAGCCGCCGTTGTCGAAATAGGTGACCGTATCCGAGGCATCCACCAGCACGAAACCGGCGGCCCGGCCGAAACGGGGATCGACGGCGTCGTCGAGGGTGGGGCCTTCGCTGCTTATGGCAATGTATTCGCTCATGTTCTGCTCCTTCTTCCGTTATGCCTTGGCGTCGTGCGCGTTCGACCGTGCCGTCGCGTCAAGCAGGTGGGTGTGCTGGATCATCCAGCGGTGAATGGCCTCGCGTACGGCCGCCGCTGCCAGGTAGGCGCAGTGGCTGTCCGCCGCCGGGAAGCTGCCGACTGCCGCGATGATGTCCTTGTCGCTGATGTCCACGGCCTCATCCAAGGTCTTGTTCATGGCCAGGGCGGCGGCGGTGGCGCCGGCGATCTGGCTGGAGGCGCAGCCGTCGGTGTCGAAATCCGTCCGGACGATGGTTTCGCCGTTGATGCACAGGGCGATGGAGATGGTGTCACCGCAGGAACCCTTCACCGTGCCAACGATGTCGGGCGTGACAAGGCGCTGCCGGGTGTTCGCCTGGCGCCAGATCTGCAGGCCTTTTTCACCGAACCGGCCGGCCAGGTCGGTTTCCTTTTCCTGCTGGAATATGGCCAGGACCATCTTAAGAGGATCTTGTTCCGGGGTGTTTTCCATGGGTGACATCCTTTTCGTCATTGGTCTGGTTCTGTTCGATGGCGCGCCCTCCGGCGGCCGGTGTCTCGTGGCGTTCGGTGTCGAACATGCTGCGCCCGATGCGGCGGGCCCGTCCTCGTCCGAAACGGGCGCCCGGGGCGAGCAGGCTTTCCAGTTGGTTGTGCCGCAAGGCGGTCAGTACGGTGGGAACGTCGCCGGCGATCCACGGCGCGACGGCCACCCCCCGATGGATGATATGATTGACGCAGCAGCAGGTGGCGCCGCCGCAAACGAGCAGGACGACGCCGGCCCGGGCGAGCAGGTTGCCCAGGGCGATCATCCCCTCGGTCGGCATGGGCCAGACGCCTTCTTCCACGAAATCCGGCGATTCGAAGCGGTAGACCCGGAAGGCGGAGGCCGTTTCGAGCAGCGAGGCCAGCCGGTCGCCGTGGCAGGCCAGGCAGACCCGGGGATGGCAGCAGGATGGATGGTGGCAGGGCGGACACGGGTGGGACATATGTAAACCTCACTCCCGCTAAGGCATACGCCGTGCCTTTTTCTGATTCGCTAGAAATGCTGGTGTATTATCGCTAATATCCGTTTGAGGAGAGGTATGCGCAGAGCGAAAAAACAGCCCATAGCACGCCATATGGGCTATTTTTTAGCCCAACAATACGCAACGGCCGGTGGCCCGTCATTGTGACCGGCAACCGGCCGTTATCCGCGTCCGCTGTCGTTCGGGCGAATAATTCGCCCGAGGCGTCGTTCCACTGCGATACCGTGGCGGGCGTGCCGCCGTTCCCTACGCCGGGTCGAGCAGCTGCATGGCCCTGTCCAACGTGGCGTTTTCGTGGACGATGGCCGTGACGGCCCGCAGCAGGGCGGCCGGGTCCTCGTCCTGGAAGATGTTGCGTCCGACCGAGAGACCGGCGCCGCCGGCGGCCACCGAATCGGCGATCATGCGCAAGAATCCGCGCCGGGAATCGGTCTTGGGCCCGCCGGCGATGACCACCGGCACGCAGCAACCTTCCACCACCCGGGCGAAGGTTTCCGGATCGCCGGTGTAGGCCACCTTGACCACATCCGCGCCCAGCTCGGCGCCCACCCGGGCGCAGTGGGCCACCACCTCGGGGGCGAACCCGTCGCTGATTTTGGGCCCCCGGGCGTAGACCATGGCCAGGACGGGCACGCTCCAGGTCTCGGCGATCCGGGTCACCATGCCCAGGTCGTCGAGCATCCGGGCTTCGGTCTCGTCACCCAGATTGACGTGGACGGACACGGCGTCGGCGCCGAGACGGATGGCTTCTTCGACGGTGCAGACGAGCGTCTTGGCGTTGGGGAAGGGCGAGAGATCGGTGCTGGCCGACAGGTGGATGATGAGGCCCACGTCGCGGCCCTGGGCGCGATGGCCGCACCGCACCGAGCCCTTGTGCATGAGCACGGCGTTGGCGCCGCCGTCCACGATGCCGGTGACGGTTTCGCGCATGTTGATGATGCCCTTGATGGGGCCCACGGAGACGCCGTGGTCCAGGGGGACGATGATGGTCCGGCCGGTGTCGCGATTGAAGATGCGTTCGATGCGAATGGTCTTGCCGATGGTCATGGTGGCGCTCCTTGGCGTTATGCCCGGAGCCGGGGACCCGGCGGACCGAAAAAAAGGCCGCCGGGCGTATGCCCGCGGCCCCTGTCGGCGGTTATGTTCGGTACGGACTAGGCGTCCGCGCCACCCGCCAAGCCGCGAGCGCGAAGACCGCCGTAATAAGAATACGACGTCGAGGAGAAGTGGCGCAGAGCGGTACAGCAGGTGGACATGGTTTTTCCCTAGCCTTGGCCGCCCGGCGTTGTCAAGCGCCGCGGGCGAAAAAGCGGTGTCGCTTCGGCCTTGCCTCATGCGGTTTCGTTCTTATCTGTAGTGTTCACGGCGTTTTTTGGAAAAGGACCATTACACGACACGCATAACACCTTATTTTGACGGTAGACCACAGGAGAACGGCATGATTCCTCCCATTACGCTGTACGGCATGATGACCTGCGAACACTGCCAGGCGGCCAAGGCCTATCTGGAAAAACGCCACATTCCGTTTACGTTCGTCAATGTGGATGTGCTGATGGGGCAGGAACGCAATGACGCCATGGAGGTTTTGAACAAGGCCGCCATGTTCCCGGCTTTCCCCACCATCATGATCGGCGAGAAGTCCGTGGTCGGTTTCGATCCGGACAAGATCGACGCCATTCTCAAGGAATGCGAGGCGGCGTAACAGCGCCTTCGCCGGATGAGGACGCGCCTTCAGGGGACTGGGGGCGCGTTATTGGTTTCGGGCCGGAGGGGCCGGCGTCGCTTCCGGGGCGACCAGTCCTTCCCGCACGATGGCATCGGCGTCCGCCCCGGCATCCGGCCCGGGAACGAGCCGATTGTTGCCCGTGATGCCCGGGGCCTCCCGCCAGGTCTCGACCCAGTGGCCGGCCTGGCCGCCGAGGCGCCGCACGCCGGCGCAACGGCCGGCGCAGGCCGGACACCGGGCATTGCACAGGGCGGACGGCGCAACGCCGGTCTGCCTGCCGGAATCCACCACGCAGACTTCCCGGCCGGCCGGATCGAAGCAGGTAAAAAGCCCGTACCCCAGCGCGGCCCTGGCCGGGAGCAGTACGGCCAAGCTCAGCAACGCCGCCAACCGAAACTGCCGCATGGAAGCCTCCTTTGCCTGGCCTCCGCCCGTCACGGGTTGCCAAAAGGCCCGCCCGGTGGCCGCCGGAGGCCTTGCCCCGCCTTCCCCCTGCCGCTGCCTCTCAGGAAATGCGTTCGATGTCCGCGCCCAGGGCCCGCAGCTTGACCTCCATGGCCTCGTAGCCCCGGTCGAGATGGTAGACGCGTTGGACGAGCGTTTCGCCCTCGGCGGCCAAGCCGGCCAGGACCAGCGAGGCGCTGGCCCGCAGGTCCGAGGCCATGACCGGCGCGCCGGTCAGGTGCGGCACGCCCCGGATGAAGGCGGTCTGGGAGGAGATGCGGATCTTGGCCCCCAGGCGCATGAGTTCCTGGACATGCATGAACCGGTTCTCGAAGATGTTTTCCCGGATGGACCCGGCGCCGTCGGCCACGCACATCAGGGCCATGAGCTGGGCCTGCATGTCCGTGGGAAAGCCGGGGTAGGGCTGGGTGACCACGTCCACGCCCGTGAGTTTTTTCTCCCGGCGCACGACCACGCCGGCGTTGGTGGCCTCGAAAAAAACGCCCATGGACCGCAGCTTGGCCACCACGGCGTCGAGTTCCATGAAGGGGCAGCCTTCCAGGGTCAGCACGCCGTCGGTGATGGCGGCGGCCACCATATAGGTGCCGGCCTCGATGCGGTCGGGCATGACCCGGTAGCGGCAGCCGCCGAGATGGTCCACGCCCTCGATGGTGATGACGCTGGTGCCGTGGCCGCTGATTTTCGCGCCGGCGGCGTTGAGAAAATCGGCCAGGTCGGCCACTTCCGGCTCGCGGGCGGCATTTTCGATGACGGTCGTGCCCTCGGCCAGGCTGGCGGCCATGATGAGGTTTTCGGTGCCGGTCACGGTGGGAAAATCGAAGAGGATGTGGGCGCCGGTCAGCCGGTCGGCCTGGCCGACGATGTAGCCGGCCTCCAGCTCGAAGGTGGCGCCCATCTTTTCCAGGGCGGTGAGATGCAGGTTGACCGGACGGGCGCCGATGGCGCAGCCGCCGGGCTGGGCCACCCGGGCGCGGCCGGCCCGGGCCAACAGCGGCCCCAGCACCAGCACCGAGGCCCGCATGGTGCGCACCAGATCGTAGGGGGCTTCGGGGGCCAGTTCGTGGCACGGCTCGATGGTGACGGTGCCGTCTTTAAAGGTGCTGGAACAGCCCAGGATGTCGAGCAGCTTGAGGGTGGTCTGAATATCGCGCAGGCGCGGGACGTTTTCGATGACGGTGCGCTCGGTCAACAGCGGCGCGGCCAGCAGAATGGGCAGGGCGGCGTTTTTGGAGCCGCTGATGCGGACGGTGCCGACAAGCGGCTTGCCGCCGCGAATACGCAATTTATCCATAGATGGGTCCTTGGGCGTTGGCGGTGATTTTTCTCCATCGTCCCAGGGAGGCGTCAATTGAGAGGATATTTCGATCCGCGCAGTCGCGTGGGGGACGATGTGCGTTGGGGACTCATATCGCGCTGCGGCAATTGTCACAAGGGAGGGGAAAAAGGATAGGATTTCGGACGATTATAGAAAATGCTGCCACCAGCCGTCACCTGCCTGCGGGCAACCTGTTCGTGGTGCGCCGGGCGGGCGCTCCGGGACCGCGCGACTTGCCATGGCGTGTCCTTCGCGCCACAAGTCTCGGTTGTCACGTTTTTGCGTAAGGAGGAACGTATGTCGATTGGATCGCTTCGGTTGGTCTTTTTTTCTCCCACGGGTACGACGCGATCGGTCGTTTCGGCCATTGGCGAGGGCATCGGGCTGCCTGTGGCCGATGTCGTCGATGTGACGTTGCCCGGGGCATCCGTCGCCCCGTTGCCGGCCGGGACGGCCGCCCTGACCGTCGTCGGCACGCCGGTGTACGCCGGGCGCGTTCCCGAGACGGTTTTGGCGCGGCTGGGAGCGCTGCGGGGCGACGGCGATCCGGTGATCGCCGTGGTCGTGTACGGCAACAGGGCCTATGAGGACGCCTTGCGGGAACTCACGCGGACGCTGACCGCCCAGGGCCTGGTCTGCCTGGCCGGCGGCGCCTTTGTCGGCGAACATTCCTTTTCGACCGCGGCCACACCGCTGGCCGCCGGCCGTCCCGACGCGGACGACCTGGCCCGGGCCCGCCGTTTCGGCCAGCGCATCCGGCAGAAAGCGACGGCCTGGGCGGGGGGCATGTTCTATCCGCCGCTCACGGTGCCGGGCCATGTTCCCTATCGGGAGCGCACGGCCGTACCGGCCGCACCGACCGTCCAGGCGGCAACTTGCCGGCAGTGCGGCGCCTGCGCTAAGGTCTGCCCGGTGGCGGCCATTCGGGTGGACGGCGCGGTGGCCATCGATCGGGCCCGCTGCATCCAGTGTTGCGCCTGTCTTCGGGCCTGTCCGCAGGGGGCCTTGACCATGGAGGACCAGCCGCTTCTGGACATCGTCCAGCGCCTGGCCCGCAACTGCACCGTTCGCCGAGAGTCGGAAGTGTTTTTTTAGTTGGGGAATGGCGGGGGCAAAAATGACGACGGCCTTGTCCGCTTGCGGGCAAGGCCGTTTTTCGTGGTGATCTATCTGTTGCAAGGTATCGGGTTCCCAAAGGGCTTTGCCCTTTGGCCGCCGGAGGCATCTCCTCCGCCACTCCCCGCCGATTTATTTGAGAAACTTCCCCGTCACCGAATTCGGATTGGCCATCAGCTCCTCGGGCGTGCCCTGGGCCACGATGCGGCCGCCGGCCTCGCCGCCGCCCGGTCCGAGGTCGATGACATAATCGGAGGCCGCCACCACGTCGGTGTTGTGCTCGATGACCACCACGCTGGCCCCTTTCTCCACCAGCTGGTGCAGCACCAGGATCAGCTTGCCCACCTCCTGCATGTGCAGGCCGGTGGTGGGTTCGTCCAGGATGTAGAGGGTGCCGGGCAGGCGGCGCTTGCCCAGTTCCCGGGAGATCTTGATGCGCTGGGCCTCGCCGCCGGAAAGCGTGGTGGCCGGCTGGCCCAGGTGCAGGTATTCGAGCCCCACTTCCGAGAGGACGGACAGCCGCCGGTCGAGGATGGGATAATTTTCGAAGAATTCCCGGGCCTGGCGCACGGTCAGGTCGAGCACTTCGGCGATGTTTAAGCCCTTGTAGCGCACGTCCAGGGTCTCCCGGTTGTAGCGCAGGCCGCCGCAGACGTCGCAGGTGACGTAGATGTCGGGGAGAAAGTGCATTTCCACCCGAATCTGGCCGTCGCCGCCGCAGGCCTCACAGCGTCCGCCCCGGACGTTGAAGCTGAACCGGCCGGGCTTGAAGCCCCGGCGCCGGGCGTCGGGCGTGCCGGCGAAGATGTTGCGGATTTCGTCGAACACCTTGGTGTAGGTGGCCGGATTGGACCGGGGCGTGCGGCCGATGGGCGTCTGGTCGATGCAGATGACCTTTTCGATGCGTTCCGTTCCCTCGATGCCGGCAATGGGGCCGGGGGCGTCCACCTTGATGCCCCGGGCCAACGCCAGATGCTTGTAGAGGGTGTCCATGACCAGCGAGCTTTTGCCCGAGCCCGACACGCCGGTCACGCAGACCAGGCAGCCCAGCGGAATGGAGACGTCGATATCCTTTAAGTTGTTGGTGGTGACGCCGTGCAGGGTGAGGAGCCCATTGCCCGGCCGTCGCGTCTCGGGCCGGGGGGCGACGGCGTCGCCGCGCAGGTATTTGCCGGTCAGGGAATGGGGATCGGCCAGCATGCCCGCCACCGAACCCTGGTAGACCACCTCACCGCCGAGCCGGCCGGAGCCCGGCCCCAGTTCGATGATGTGGTCGGCGTTGCGGATGGTGGCCTCGTCGTGTTCCACCACCAGCACCGTGTTGCCGCGTCCCTGGAGCTGGCGCAGCGTGCCGAGCAGCCGGTCGTTGTCCCGGGGATGGAGGCCGATGCTCGGCTCGTCCAGGACGTAGGTGACGCCGACCAGGCCGGAGCCGAGTTGGCCGGCCAGCCGGATGCGCTGGGCCTCGCCGCCGGACAGGGTGGCCATGGCCCGGCCCAGGGACAGGTAGTCCAGGCCGACCCCGGACAAAAATTGCAGCCGGTGGCCCAGCTCCTTGAGCAGCGGTTCGGCAATGAGCGCCTCGGCGCCGGTGAAGGCGAGGCCGGTGAGCCAGGCGAGAGCCCGGTCGATGGGCAGGGCGCAGAACGTGGCAATGTCCGTGTCGTCGACCCGGACGGCCAACGCCTCCGGCCGCAAGCGGGCGCCGTTGCAGACCGGACAGGGCCGGGTCTGGCGGAATCGGGCTAGGTCGTCCCGCCAGAACGGACCGAAGGATTGCCCCTGTTCCAGAAAATGGACCACTCCCTCCCAGCCGATCGCCTCGTCGCCGTAAAAGAGGGCCTCCCGGGCCTTGTCGGAAAAGTCGGCCAGCGTGGTGTCCAGGGTGAAGCCGTGCCGTTTGCCCAGGCCTTCCAGGCGGGTGCGGTAGCGGTTCAGGGCCCGTTCGCCCTTCCAGGGGACGATGGCGCCCTCCCGCAGGGACAGGCCGGAGTTGGGAGCGAGCAGGGCCGGTTCGTAGTATTCCACCGAGCCGATGCCGGAGCAGGCCGGGCAGGCTCCCTGGGGGCTGTTGAAGGAAAAGAGCTGGGGCGAAGGCTTGGGCACGCTGATCTTGCAGGTGGGGCAGGAGGAGGCGGTGGAGAATATCCGGTCCGGGAGCGTGCCGGCGTAGTCGGCCACGATGAGCCGGCCGTCGCCCTGGGCCAGGCCGAGTTCCACCGAATCGGCCAGGCGCGAGCGGATGCTTTCCTTGATGACCAACCGGTCCACCACCAGGTCGATGACGTGGCGCTTGTTTTTTTCCAGTTCCGGCAAGGGCTCCAGGGGCACGACCTGGCCGTTGATGCGCACCCGGGCGAAGCCCTGGCTCTTGAGTTTCTTGAGCCGGTCGGCATGGGTGCCCTTGAGATGTTCGACCAGCGGCGCCAGCAGCAGGACCTTGCTGCCTTCGGGCAGGGCCAGGATGTCGCCGATGATTTCGTCGGCGGTGCGGGCCTGGATGGGCCGGCCGCAGGAGGGGCAGTGGGGCTTGCCCAGTCGGGCGAAGAACACCCGGAGAAAGTCGTAGATTTCCGTCACCGTGCCCACGGTGGACCGCGGGTTGCGGGTGGCCGTCTGCTGCTCCAGGGAGATGGCCGGCGAGAGCCCCTCGATCTTGTCCACCTGGGGCTTGTCCATCTGGGGCAGGAATTGCCGGGCGTAGGCGGACAGGGATTCCACGTAGCGCCGCTGGCCCTCGGCATAGACGATGTCGAAGGCCAGCGTGGACTTGCCCGAACCCGATGGGCCGCACACCACCACCAACTTGTCGCGGGGGATGTCCAGGGTCAGGTTCTTGAGGTTGTGCTGGCGGGCGCCTTCGATATGGATATGGGGAGCCTCGGTCATGCATGCCTCCAACGCCGTACGGCAGGGAGGGAAGATAAGGCGATTCCCGGGAAAGGCAAGTCACCCCCGGTCGGCCGGGTCCGGGACGGCCGGCGCGCGGACGTCTCCGGCGAGTTGTAAGGAAGAGTATCTTCTCCTATAAGGCAGAGGATACGTTCTTCCCTCCCCGGAGGCCGAACAAGGAGCCGCCATGCGTTACGCTGTCCCCTTCCTGCCCGATCCCGACTATATGGCGCTGTTGGCCGCCCATCGCGAGCGGCTTGCTTCGGTGTATTTTCGACTCGGGCCGGGGGTGCCGGACGGCCGGCTGCCCGGCATCGGCGATGTCTCGCCCGAGGCGGTGATGGAGGGGCTGGCCGCCTTGCCCGGCGTGCCCCGGTACGGGCTGCTGAACAGCCGGTTCCATGACCCGGCCGCGTTGTCCCGGGAGGGACTGTCCGACCTCGTGCTCTTGTTGGAGGGCTACCGGGCGGCCGGTCTCCTGGACGGTATCGTCTATGGCGATCTGTATCTGTTGGTGGCCCTGTCGGATGCGGCCCCGTCGCTGGCTTCCGCCCTGATGGCCATCCCGAGCGTCAATTTCCTGCTGGATTCCGCCGAGCGGGCGACCGGCATTCTGGACTACGCCGCCGCCACGCACTTCCGGCCGCCGCGCGGCATCGTGCTGGATCGGTCCCTGAACCGCGACACCCGGCGGGCGGCCGCCGTGGCCCGGGCGCTCCGGGCCGTCTATCCGGAAATCGCCATCGGCCTTCTGGCCAACGAGGGCTGCCTGTACGCCTGCCCCTTCAAGGCCGCCCATGACAGCCACATCGCCATGAGCCGGCTGCTGCCGGTCAAGGTCGGATCGGGCCTCAAGGAGCAGCTGGGCTGCCTGCGGTTCTTTACGGAAAAGCCGGAACGGATTTTTGCCTCGCCGTTTGTCCGGCCCGAGGATGCGGAACGGCTGGAGGGCGTGGTGGATTTCCTCAAGCTCGGTGGCCGTACCCGGGAACCGGCGGCAATGCGAGACGTGGTCGGGGCGTATCTGGCCGGAAGCTATCGGGGAAATTTGCTCTGGCTGCTCGATACCTTGGAAGCCCTGGCCGACCGGTACCGGGTGGACAACACGGCCCTGCCCGCCGACTTTTTTACGCGGGTGGACGGGTGCTCGCGGCATTGTCACACCTGCGGCTATTGTGCCGTCCTGGCCGGGAAATTCGTCCGGGAGCGGGGGCCCGTGCTGCCGCATCTGGCCGCCCGGTGAGGCCTGGGCCGCCATCCCGTCAAAAGATTGTCGTCTCGGGCCGTAGGCGCTGTGAAGGACGGCCGACGTCGCGTTCCCACCGTTCGGACTGGCGGGGGGGCGGGCGCACTGGAGAACGGGCGGGCATCGATGGCGCTTAGCGGCCAGGCTCTGGTGGCAGCTCGATGAAGACGCCCTCGTAGGCGCTACGGAAAGCATGGCAAGGTATATCCGACGGGTGGACGGTCATGTTTTGCAGCGGGCAGAAGATGCAGCGTTCTCCGCGTTGGTTTTCGATGCCCTTCGCCAACATAAAAAATTCGCAATCGCGGCACGTTGCCATATTTTCTCCCTGGAAATTGGCCACGTTTCGTTGTGACGTCGTGGAGATAGCCGCTTCCACCACAACAAGACTATCGGAGATGGTATCTGATAGAGTTTCATGTGACGTGTGTAAAGTATTTTTTGGGGACAGCACCTTGGATGGCATGCATATATTAGATGCCGTGCAGTCCAACAAGAATGCACGAGAGAAGGAAGCGCGACTGTAGTTCGGAGGCGGCGCTCGTGTTTCTCAAATAGAAAAGGAGATATTTTTATATCGCCTTGGGCGTAGCGGTGGGCTCTGCTAGAGGGCTTTTCCCGGTCGGGGATGTTTTCGCGCGGGTGACACATGGTATGGCCCGGGGGAGGCCGAGGTAGGCGTCCGCCCCGTCCGTCCATGGCGGCAGCGTTGCGAGGCGGGGACGCCTCCGGCGGCCGCCGGGCCCCCAAAGGAATCCCGTGGCCGACCGGAGAGACCCCGGCGCTGGAAGGAGTGATGGGAGACGGCTAGCTCAGGGACCGGCGACAGAAGGCTTCCAGTTCCTCGTCGTCAAGTTCCTGGCTGGACGTCTCGGGTGGCGGCGTCGGTTCCTCGACGGGCTCCTGATGCCACACGCCCTGGTCTTTTTCGAAAAAACTGATGCTTTCCAATTGGATGGGTTGGGTGAGCATAGAAACCTCCCCGGGTTTTACCATCCGTTCTGCCAAATCCGTTCCAACCGAACGGCCGGAGAACCGCGGCCGCTGGAGCCGCGCTGTGGACCATGTCGCTCGTGCCGGGGCGACGGTTACTGCGGGCCGGCAACCGGCCGTTCCCTTGAAGAAAAAGGCTTGCCCGGGCGGGGCGTCGGCGTGTAGGCCTGTGGCACATTTGCCCCAGGCGGTACGGAGAGTGCGCGAAGCGGCTGGCCTGGGGTTCGGCTTCGCTGGAGGGGTGGGTATGGCCGATGGCAGTGCGTTGAAACTGGTTTTCCTTATCGCCGACGGCATGGCCGATCGGCCGATCCCCGAGCTCGGCGGCCGCACGCCGCTGGAGGCGGCCGACACCCCGGCCATGGATCGGTTGGCCCGGCAAGGCCGCATAGGCACCTGCCGCACCGTGCCGGACGGCATGACGCCCGGCTCCGATGTGGCCAACATGGCGCTGCTCGGCTTCGATCCGGCCCGCTACCACACCGGACGCGGTCCCATCGAGGCGGCTGGCATGGGCCTGCGGTTGGCCCCGGATGACGTGATTTTCCGTCTCAATACCGTGACGGTCTCCGCCTTTGCCGATGACGGGCTCATGCGCGATTACGCCGCCGGGCACATCGCCACCGAAGCCTCCCGGCCCCTGGTCGAGGCCATCGGCCGGACCTGCACCCCACCGGACTATGCCGTGCATCCGGGTATCCAGTACCGGCATCTGCTCGTGGCCAAGGGCGCGGCCGGCCGGGCGGAGGCCGCCGTGGACGTGCGTCCGCCCCATAACATCACCGATCAGTCCATCGCCCGGGATCTGGCCGCCATGCGCGGCTGTCCGGCGCTGTGGGCGTTCGTGACCCGGGCCGCCGCCCTCCTGGCCGGGCCGGATAATGTCACCAAGGCCAATGCCGTCTGGCCCTGGGGCCAGGGGCGGGCGCTCAATCTGCCGGATTTTGCCACCGCTTTCGGGGTGCGCGGCGCGGTGGTCTCGGCCGTGGATGTGGTCAAGGGACTCGGCCGGGCTGCCGGCATGGTCGTGTGCGACGTGCCCGGAGCCACCGGACTTCTCGATACCAATTATGAAGGCAAGGTGGCGGCAGCACTCGAATTTTTAAAAAAAGGCGATTTCGTGTATCTCCATGTGGAGGCCCCGGACGAGTGCGGCCATGGCGGCGATGTGGCCGGCAAGGTCGAGGCCATCCGCCGCTTTGACGCCCGGGTGGTCGCGCCCATGTGCGACGCCCTGGGGGACCGGGCGGCCTTGCTGGTGGCTTGCGATCATCCGACACCGATCGCCTTGCGGACCCACTCCAGCGATCCGGTGCCGTTCGTCTTTTGGCGGCCGGGGCTTTCCCCCTCGGGGGCAACGGCCATGAGCGAGGCCGAGGCGGCCCGGTCCGACTGCCGGCTCGGGGCCGGGCACGAACTGCTGCCCCAGGTGCTGGCCTGGAGCGAGCGGGAGATGCCATGGCGCTGATTTTGAAGCCCGAGGCGTTCCCCGGGCAGGATTCCTGGCTGCGCTTTTACGTGTCCTATGGCGAGACCGACCGCATGGGCTACGTCTACTACGGGCACTATCCGCACTGGTTCGAGCGGGCCCGCAGCCTGTTCATCCGGGAGCGCGGCATGAGCTACGAGGCGGTGGAGCAGCGCGGCGTCTGGCTGCCCGTCCGGGATCTGGCCATCCGCTACATGCGTCCCGCCCATTTCGACCAGCCCGTGGCCGTCCGGGTGGGCATCGCTTCCTGGGGGCGGGCGTCGATCGACTTCGTCTACCAGGTCTTCGGACCGCCGGACGATTCGGTGCTGTTGGCCGCCGGCGAGACCGTGCATGCCTGCACCTCCACGGAGGGGAAGCCCATGGCGATTCCGGGCTGGCTGCGCGAGCTCTTTTCCCGTTAACCTGTAACGTGCAGCATGTTGGCGCATCAATGTTCATTGATATTCATACGCACGCCTATCATCCCAAGATAGCGGAAAAGGTCGTGGCCCAACTGGAGAGCCACTATGGTATTCCCGCCGTGGGCACGGCCCGGTTGGACGACCTGTTGGCCCGGGCCAAGCGGGCCGGACTCGACAAGGTCGTGGTCCACAACGCGGCCACCACGCCGGCGCAGGTCATCCCGGCCAACAATTGGGCCATCCGCATCCAGCGCGAGTATCCCGAGCAGGTCATCGCCTTCGGGACCCTGCATCGGGACTATGCGGACTTCGAGCAGGAGCTGGACCGCCTGGAGCAGGCCGGCATCCAGGGCATTAAGTTCCACGCCGATTTCCAGGGATTCCGCCTGGACGACCCCAAGCTCGGCCCCATCTATGAGGCCATGTCCGGCCGGTTTGTCCTGATGCTGCACGTGGGGGACAAGCTCCCCCCCGAGCAGAACAATTCCAGCCCCGACAAGGTGGCGGCCATCCTGCGGGATTTCCCCGGCCTCACCGTCATCGCCGCCCACATGGGCGGGCTCTATCAGTGGAAGTTCGTGGTGGAGCAGCTGGTCGGCAAGAAGGTCTATATCGATACCTCCAGCACGCTTCCGTTTATTGATGACGAGACGCTGCGGCGCATTTTCGACGGGCATCCCCGGGAGCGCATCCTGTTCGGCAGTGATTATCCCCTGTTCGATCCGGGCGAGGAGATCGTCCGGCTCCGGAAGCGGCTGTCGCTCGGCGATGCCGCCATGGAGCAGCTGCTCTCCACGGGAATGTCACTTTTTGATGGCAAAACTGTGCATTGACGCGACCGCCTCTCTCGTGCTGGAACCGACACATTCCACCGTGCCGGTCGGCCGGTGTTGAAGGAGTCGTCCTATGAGCATTCGTGCGCAGATTTTGTGTTCGCTCGGCGTCATGTTTCTGTTGATCTGCCTGACTGCCGTCGCCACCTGGACCGTGACCGCGGGACAGCGCGCCGACGGCCTGGTCATCGACCTAGCCTCCCGGCAGCGCCTGCAAGTGCAGAAAATCGCCAAGGAGGCCCTGGCCTATGCCCATTTGGTCCGGGAGGGACAGGCTGCCGAGCACATGGCCACCACCATTCGGCAGCGTCTGGACCGGGTCAAGGCCGTCGAGGCGCTGCTGGCCAAGGGCGGGGAATATCGTGATGGCCGGACGTTCGAGGTGCCGGCGCCCAGTCCGGAGACGGCCGCCCTGCTGGAGGAAAGCGTCCGGTTGACCGTCCCCTTTGCGGCGGATGTGGAAGCCGTGCTGGGCAAGGGCGACGGGACCGCCGCCCAGCGGTTGCTGGACACTTCCGAGGCCGTGGTGACCGCCCAGGACAAGGCCGTCGGCCGCTTGCAACAGGAAACCGAGGCTAGCGACGGCACGCTCTTCGCCATTCAGGGCTGTGGTCTGGCCGCCGGTCTCCTGGTGTTCCTGTTCATGCTCGTTGTGCTGCGCCGCACCATCGACCAACCCTTGGATCGGCTTCGGGACTATGCCGGGGCCGTGGCCGGCGGCGATCTTCAGGCGAAGGCCACGGGCGAATTCCCGCCGGAACTGGCCCAGTTGCGCGATGATTTGGACCGGATGGTCCGTGCCTTGGAGACCATTATGGCCGAGGCCCGGGACAAGGGCGCCCAGGCCGAGGCCAGTGCCGCCGAGGCCTCGCAGGCCTTGGCGCTGGCTCGGGACGAGGAGGCCAAGGTCGAGGCCGTGCTGGCCCGGATGCACGAGGCCGCCGGCAAGGCCCAGTCCGTCTCCGAGAGCGTCATGAGCGAGTCCTCGCGGTTGCTCGATCAGACCAAGCAGGTCGCTCAGGGGGCCGCCCAGCAGCGCGACCGCATGACCGAGACGGCCACATCCATGGAAGAGATGAACGCCACCGTGCTCGAAGTGGCGAAAAACGCCGCCAGCGCGGCGTCCAGCGCCGACGAGGCCAAGGGCAAGGCCATGACCGGCGCCGAGGGCGTGCGGTCGGCCGTGGCCTCCATCGAGGCCATTCGCCAGCGCATCCTGGAACTGCGCGAGTCCATGACCCGGCTGGGCCAGCAGGCCGACAGCATCGGCCACATCCTCAACGTCATTTCCGACATTGCCGACCAGACCAACTTGCTGGCCTTAAACGCCGCCATCGAGGCGGCCCGGGCCGGCGAGGCCGGACGCGGCTTCGCGGTCGTGGCCGACGAGGTCCGCAAGCTGGCCGAAAAGACCATGGCCGCCACCAAGGAAGTGGGCGAGGCCGTGGGCTCCATCCAGACCCAGGCCCGGGAAAATATCGCCGCCGTGGAATCCGCCGCTTCGGGTATCGAGGAAAGCACCCAGGCGGCGACCGCGTCGGGGCGGTTCATGGACGAGATCGTGGGCATCGTGGAACGCACCGCTTCCCAGGTGGAATCCATCGCCACGGCCTCGGAAGAGCAATCCGCCACCTCCGAGGAGATCAATCGGGCCGTGGAGGAGGTCAACGCTATCGCCGGTGAAACCGCCGACGGCATGGGCGCGGCCACCGAAGCCCTGTCGGCGCTGGCCGAACTGGCCGGCGAGCTGGACGATGTCATCCGGCGGATGACCGGCGATACGTCCGTCCGGCCGGCCACCGCCGCGCCGGTCAGGCGTCTGGCCCCGCCCAAGCGCGCGGCCCTGCCGGCGGCTCCGGCCGCGAACCGGAAAAAGTCCCTGCCCGCGCCGGCGAAAAAGACGGCAGCCGCCGGGGCCGGGCCTGCCTGTGCCATGGAGAGCGGCATTCTGGTCTGGAACGATTCCTTGGAGCTTGGCATCAAGAGCATCGACGACCAGCACAAGCGGCTGGTGGAGATGATCTGCGCGTTGCACGAGGCCATGCGCACGGGCCAAGGCAAGGGGCAGGTGGAACATATCGTGAAAGGCCTGGAGGATTATGCCGTGGAGCACTTCGGCTATGAGGAATCCCTCATGGAGAAGTACAAGTATCCCGGCTATCTGAACCACAGGAAGGAACATGACGACTTCGTGCGGAAGGTCATGACCTTCGGCGAGGAATTTCGGGCCAACAAGGCGGCGTTGACCACCGAAGTCATGGATTTCCTCAAGAACTGGCTGGTGGGCCACATCAAGGGTACCGATAAAAAATACGCCCCCTTCTTCCTCGAACGGGGCGTCCGTTAGGGCACTGTCCTGGGAATACGAAGATGCCTCCGGAGGGGTCTTTCCATGGTCCCCGTGCTGGAGGCTGAATGATGCGGCAGCACGATGCCCGAGAGCCAGGGAGTCTGGGGGGAATGATTCCCCCCAGCGGGTCCAGGGCAGCGCCCTGGGAAGGCAACGATGCCTTCGTCGTTCCCTAGCGCTTTCGCGGGTGCACCGTGCCGTCGCCGAAGATACGGTCGTACTGGACCGTGTCGCCGGGATGGGCGTCGTAGCATTGGGAGGCGGCCACGGGCCGCCCGGCCGCCAGCAGTTCGCTGACCGTGACCAGGGCGTAGCCGCGTTCCCGGAGCTTGGCGATGAGTTGGGGCAGGGCCTGGCCGGTGCCGTGGCCGTTGCCGTTGGCATGGCCGATGATGATGTCGCCGGGACGCACGTGCTCCAGGACGATTTTGACGATGGCCTCGGCCGTGGTCTTCGGGTCCGGGTCCTGGGTGGTCAGATCCCATTGGATGGCGGCCAGGCCGTTTTCGGCCAGCATGGCCAGGGCTTCGGGGCGGCACCGGCCGTAGGGAAAGCGGAACAGGACCGGCGCGGCCGGGATGGCGGCGATGGCCGTCTCGGGGACGCTGCGTTTTCGGGCCAGGGCGGCCGCCTCGGTCCGGAGGAGGGCGTATTGGGCCTGGGTCCAGAGTATTTCCCGGCGCATGGCCGTCGGAGACAGCTGGCCGAAATTGCCATGGGTCCAGGCGTGGCTGCCGATTTCGAACAGGGGATCGGTCAGTAGCTGCATGGCCCGTTTGGGATGGGAGCGCATCCACTTGCCGCCGGCGAAAAAGGTGGCCTTGGCCTTGGCGGCGCGCAGGGCGTCCACGACCTGGCCGTCGTAGCCGGCCGTCTGGTCGGCCAGTTCGCACAGGTCGAAGGTGAGGGCCACGATCTTTTTCCCGCCCGTATCCACGCGGCGGATGGAGCCGGTCAGACGGTCGGGCAGGGGCGGCAGGACCGGCGCGGCGGTGACGGCCGGGGGCGTCCGGTCCGGCTCATGGCGCCGGCCGGAGGCCTTTTCGGCGGGCACGTTCGCCAGTTCGTCGGGCGTCCACAGGGCGTCGAAAACGCATTGTGAGCCGCCGGCCCGGGCGGTGCCGGCCAGAAGAACGCCCAGCAGGCAGCCGGACAGCAGCCAGAGAAGAATGCGCTTGGACATGGATGGTCTCCTTTGGCCGTCATTCCTCGGGCGCTGTCCTGGGCCCTCCGGGGGGGATCCTTCCCCCCGGTCCCCTGTCCTGGGGCTCTTTACGGTTGTGCCGTTTCCCGCCGGTGAGATCGAGGCCTTGTGAAAATCGTTAAGGGGTCCGGGGGAAGGATTCCCCCGGCCGCCGGAGGCATCTTCCCCTTTACCGCATCGCTTCGGGAAAGAGCTTGGCGGCCAGTTCGCGGAGCTTGAACTTTTGCACCTTGCCGCTGGTGGTCAGGGGAAATTCCTTCACGAAGGCCACGTACTTGGGGATCTTGTGCCAGGCGATTTGCCCCCGGCAGAAGTCGCGTACGTCCTCGGTCTCCATGGTGACGCCCGGCTTGAGGATGATGAAGGCACCGACTTCCTCGCCGTATTTGCGGCTGGGGACGCCCGCCACCTGGACGTCGGCAATGCCGGGCATGGTGTAGAGGAACTCCTCGATCTCGCGGGGATAGATGTTTTCGCCGCCCCGGATGATCATGTCCTTGATGCGGCCGGTGATGGTCACGTAGCCGTTTTCGTCCATGACGCCGAGGTCGCCGGAGTGGACCCAGCCGTCCCTATCGATGCATTCGGCCGTGGCCTGGGGATTTTTGTAGTAGCCCTTCATGGCGTTGTAGCCCCGGCAGCACATTTCGCCCACGGTGCCGCGGGAGACTTCCTCGCCCGTTTCGGGATCGGCCACCTTGACCTCGACGTGGGGGAAGGCCCGGCCCACCCCGGTCACCCGGTAGTGGAGCGGATCGGCCACGTCGGTCTGGGTCATGCCGGGCGAGCTTTCCGTCAGGCCGTACACGCTGGTGATTTCCTTCATGTACATTTTTTCGGTGACCTGCCGCATGGTCTGGGTGGGGCAGACCGAGCCGGCCATGATGCCCGTGCGCAGGGACGAGAAATCGAATTTGGAAAAGAGCGGATGTTCCAGGATGGCGATGAACATGGTGGGCACGCCGTAGATGGCCGTGCATTTCTCGTGTTCGATGGACACCATGCTGGCAATGGGATTGAAGACCTCGGTGAAGACCATGGTGGTGCCGTGGTTGACGCAGGCCATGACCGCCAGCACGCAGCCGAAGCAATGGAACAGCGGCACCTGGATGCACAGCTTGTCCTTGCCGGAAAAGCGCTGGCGCTGGCCGATGGAGTAGCCGTTGTTCAGGATGTTGTGGTGGCTCAGCATGACGCCCTTGGGAAAGCCGGTGGTGCCCGAGGTGTACTGCATGTTGACCACGTCGTGGCAGGTGAAGGTGGCCTGCCGGGCCTGCAACGCTTCGTCCGAGACGGTGCGGGCCAGGCCCATGATCTCGGGGATGGAGTACATGCCCCGGTGTTTTTCCACGCCCAGGAAACAGACGCGCTTCAAATGGGGGAACGTCCGGCTGGTGATGGCGCCGCGCTCCATGGTGCGCAGCTCCGGCGCCAGGTCGTAGAGAATTTCGAGGTAGTCCGAATCGCGGAATCCGTTGATGATGAAGATGTTTTCCGCTTCGGAGTTGGTCATCAGGTACTTGAGCTCGTTGCGCTTGTAGGCCGTGTTGACCGTGAGCAGGATGGCGCCCATCTTGGCCGTGGCGAACATCAGGCCCACCCAGAAGGGGACATTGGTGGCCCAGACCGCGACCTTTTCGCCCTTTTGGATGCCGAGGGCCATGAGTCCCTTGGCCAATTCATCGGTCATTTCGTCGAACTGGCGCCAGGTCAGCCGGTAGTCGCGGTCCACATAGACGACGGCGTCCTGGTCCGGATATTTTTGGGCCGTTTTATGGAGCAACTGCCCCAGGGTATCATCGAACAGGGGTGGCTGCGCCAAAGGCGGTGGCACGAAAGACATGGCGGCTCCTTCCTTTTACTCCGGAAAATACAACACGGCGTAGATCGAAGCCTGGGGAGCGTTGCCGCAGCCGACATAATGCGGCACCACGGAATTGTAGTAGATGGAGTCCCCGGGGGCGAGAACGTGACGCTCGGGGCCGAGCAGCACTTCGAGCTCGCCCGAGACCACCACGATGAACTCTTCTCCCTCGTGGGAGGACAGTGTCTTTTCGGTGGCCGCATCCTCGTCGGGATGAATCTCGATGAAAAACGGCTCCATGTGCCGGTCGGTCTTGGTCGCGCCCAGACTGTGGTAGCAAAAGGACGGACGCTTGCCCCGGCCGCTACGCAGTACGGTGTCGTCCTGTCCACGTTCGCTGTGGCGGCTGATGCAGACGTCGCCCTCCATATCGTCGTCCATGAATGTACCGAGGCGCTGGCCCAGGGCCATGGCGACCTTGAGGAGCGGCCAGATCGATGGTGTGACGTCCTCTTCCTCGAGCCCCGTCAGGAAGTCCACGGAGAGCCCCGTGCGGCGGGACAAATCCGCCAGGCTCAGTTCCTGTCGTTCCCGATAACTGCGAATACGTTCGCCAAGTTTTTTACGACTCATGCGTTTCCTCAATAACATACGGTATTCTGATACAGGGGACGATACGTCCCGGTGGAAAATTTCCCTTAATGCAAGGCCCAATGGAATTCCAGACGTTTTTTCGGGGAAAATGCGAAACGATTGACAACAATGCTCGCGTACGAAAAGAAAGCCTTTCGTTTTGCGCACGCTTGCCCAAACCTCAAGAGGAGGGACCATTATGAACGCAGAAATCGGACCGGTACGGGAAATCGCCATGCGCCTTCGCGGTATTCGCGAGGTCACAGGCTTTACTCCCGAGGCCCTGGCCGAACTTACCGGCGTTTCGCCGGACGAGGTCCTGGAATTTGAATCCGGTACCCGGGAAATTCCGGTAAGCTTCCTCTACAAGGTGGCCAAGGCTTGCGGAGTGGATCTGACCGCGTTACTGACCGGCGACGAGGCCCACCTGCAGGCCTATTCCCTGGTGCGTTCCGGCCAGGGCCTCTCCGTCGACCGCCGCAAGGCCTACAAGTATCAGTCGTTGGCCTATCGCTTCCATAATCCGGCGATGGAACCCTTCCTGGTCACCGTACCGCCCAAGGCCGAAACGGCGTTGGATTTCAACCGTCATATCGGTGAGGAATTCATCTACATGCTGCGCGGCCATCTGGAAGTGCGGTTGGGGGACGAGGTCGTTGCCCTCAACCCGCATGACTGCCTGTATTTTTCGTCCCGGACGCCTCACGCCATGCGCGGACTCGACGGGATGGAGGCCGAATTCCTGGACGTGATCATCTAAAATAACGGCAACCAGCCTTGCCCCATGGAGTCCGCATCATGCCTGTCGCCAAATTGCGACCGCAGTCCTATCGTGAACTGCAGGAGACGGTGAGCGTCTCCGTCCCGGAACACTACAATTTCGCTTTCGACTTTCTGGACACCGAGGCGGCCGTGGACCCGACCCGTCCGGCCATGATCCATATCGACGCCACCGGCCATCGCCGGGACTTCGATCTGGCCTGGTTCAGCCGGGAATCGGCCCGCTTGGCCAACGCCTTCAAAACGGCCGGCCTGGCCAAGGGCGACCGGGTCATGGTCATTCTCTACCGCCGCGTGGAGTGGTGGGTGACCATGCTCGCCCTGCACAAGCTCGGGGCGGTACCCATCCCGTCGCCCAACCTGCTGACGCCCCACGACATCGATTTCCGCGTCAATTACGCCGGCATCAAGGGCATGGTGGCCGAGGATTCGGTGGTGGCCCGGGTCGAAGCGGCCAGACCCACCTGCCCGAGCCTCAAAATCCTGGTCCACGTCGGGGAATCGCCCAAACCGGATGGCTGGCTCGATTACGAAGAGATTCGGGCCGCCGCTTCCGACGTCTTTCCCCGGACGCCGGACGCCGCCGGTGGCAAGGACCCGCTGCTCATCTTCTTTTCCTCCGGCACCACCGGCATGCCCAAGATGGTGGAGCACGACCACAGCTATTCCCTGGGGCATATGACCACCGGCGTCTACTGGCACAACCTGGAGCCGGGCGACATTCATCTGACCGTGGCCGATACCGGCTGGGGCAAGGCCGTCTGGGGCAAGTTCTATGGCCAGTGGATGGCCGGGGCCATCATTTTCGTCTGGGATTTCCGGGGCAAGTTCCATCCGGCGGAACTGCTCGAGGTCATGACCAAGCACAAGGTGACCAGCTTCTGCGCCCCGCCCACGGTCTATCGTTTCCTCATCCGCGAGGACCTCTCGCAATACGACCTGTCGTCCCTGCGCTACTGCACCACGGCCGGCGAGCTGTTAAACGAGGGCGTGTTCCGGATCTGGAAGGAACGGACCGGTCTGGAGATCCACGAGGGCTACGGTCAGACCGAAACCTGCCTGCAGATCGGCACCTTCCCCTGCATGACGCCCAAACCCGGTTCCATCGGCCGGCCGGCTCCGGGCTGGAACGTGGTCATCCTGGACGAGAAGGGACAGCCCTCACCTCCCGGCGTCGAGGGCGAAATTTGCGTTCGCCTGGAAAAGGGCAAGAACGTTGGCCTGTTCGTGGGCTATCTCCTGGAGCCGGAGAAAACCGCCGGCGTCGTCCATGACGGGTATTACCACACCGGCGACAAGGCCTGGATGGACGAGGACGGCTACTTCTGGTTCCTCGGCCGCACCGACGACCTCATCAAGTCCAGCGGCTACCGCATCGGACCGTTCGAGGTGGAAAGCGCGCTGATCCTGCATCCGGCCGTGGTCGAGGCGGCGGTGACCGGCGTGCCCGATCCCGTGCGCGGCCAGGCCGTCAAGGCGACCATTGTCCTGGATTCGGACTACGAACCGTCCGATGCCCTGATCAAGGAGCTCCAGGACCACGTCAAAAAGGAAACCGCGCCCTACAAGTATCCCCGCGTCATCGAGTTCGTGGACGAGCTGCCCAAGACTATCGGCGGCAAGATCAAGCGGGCCGAGATCCGCGCCCGCGACGCCAATCGGGAAATCTAGTTGGCGCAATCGCCGGTCGGTCGGCGTCTGCCGGAGGTTCCGTAATGCGCTGCCGCGGTTACGGGACCGAAGGTGGGAGGGGCGGCTTCGCCTCCGCCGGCCGAACCGGTTTGATCGGGACTGCGGCCGCAATCCGTTGATCTGGCTCCGTGGCTTTGCTAGGGTACGACCAGTTTCCCAAGAGGAATGGCGCCCTCCATGGCTGAACCCCAACTTGTGCTCGCCTCGGAAAATGCCGCCTTGGCTGCGGCGCTTGCTACCGCTGACGGCTTGCCATGTGCCGTCGGCGTCGTCACGAATGCGGCGCAGGCCGCGCTTTCCCTGACCAATCCCCTGCCCCGGAAATGTCTGTTGCTGGTGGTGGACCTCGAGCTGCCCGAAGCCGACGTGGCGGCCCTGGCCGACTTGGCCGGCAAGCGGGGCGTGCCCTGGTTGGCCGTGGCCGACCGCTACAGCGTCCACCATCGGGAGCGGGCCGAGGCCCTGGACGCCGTTGATTTCGTGGTGGCCGGCGCCGAGGACCCGCACCGGTTGGTCCGCTTCGTGACCCGGCTGCAGAAAAACCGGCTGGCCCGGGTGCTGGTCGTCGAGGATTCCGCCTTCATGCGGCTGCTGGTGCGGCGGCAATTGCGGCGCTACCAGTTCCGGGTGCACACGGCCTGGGGCGCGGACATGGCCCTGCGCATCCTGGAACGCTGTCCGGACATCGCCGCCGTCATCATCGATTACGACATGCCGGGGCAAAACGGCGTGGAGCTGACCCGGACCATCCGCCATCGCTTCCGCCAACGGGAAATGTGCCTGATCGGCATCTCCGGTAAGGTCCCCCGGTCCGTTTCCACGGAATTCCTGAAAAATGGCGGCGACGATTATCTGCACAAGCCTTTTGCCCGGGAGGAGCTCTATTGCCGGGTGCTGCACGGGGTGGAAGCCGTGGAGCGGATGCTGGAAATCCAGCGCCTGGAGCGGTTGCGCCGGATGTTTCTCGCCATGCTGGCCCATGATCTGAAGAATCCGGCCGGCGGCATTGTCGGCGCGGCCAACCTGATCCTCGACGGCACCTGCGGGCCGGTGGGGGACGAGGTTCGGGAGATGGTGGCCGTCATCAGCCAGGCCGGCCGCCGGCTGTGCACCCTGGCCGGGAACATGCAGGATCTGACGCGCCTGGAAGCCGGCCAGTTGGAGCCGCGGCCCATTTTGGGCAACGTGAACGCCCTGGTCATGGAGCGGGTCCGTTTGGCCGCGGCCACGGCCGCCGGCAAGGGCATCCGGGTGGAGACCGATCTGGACGAGCTGCCGCCCATGCGCTTCGATCCGGACTTGTTGGCCCGGTTGCTGGATAACTTGCTGTCGAACGCCCTCAAATTTTCACCGCCGCAATCGCTCGTGCGCCTGGTCCTCGAACGGACCGACGAGGGCGTGGCCGTGCGGATCGAGGACCAGGGCCCAGGCATCCGGCCCGAGGAACGCTCCCGGCTGTTCAAGCCCTTCGAACGGCTTTCGGCCCGGCCCACGGCCGGCGAAAAGAGCCTCGGTCTCGGTCTGGCCATTGCCGAGGGCATCGTGACCGCCCATGGCGGCCGGATCTGGGTGGAAAACAGGGCGGAGCAGGGGGCGGCCTTTTGCTTCACCTTGCCCCTGCTCCGTACGGATCAGTGCCTCGCCGCCGCCAATCCCGTCACATAGTCCCGCACCGCTTCCCGCCAGGGGCGCGGCGTACGGCCGATGGCCCGGGCGAGCTTCCCCGTGTCGAGCACCGAGTAGCTCGGCCGTTTGGCCTTTTGCGGATAGGCCCCCGAGGGGATGGGACGGACCCGGCAGGGCAGGTTGGCCGCGATTACGGCGGCTTCCGCCAGTTCGCACCAGCTGGCCTGGCCGCCGCCGACGGCGTGGATGATGCCGTTGGCCGGGGTGACGGCCACGGCCGCCGACCAGGCGGCCAGGTCGAGGGTGAAGGTCGGCGAACCGATCTGGTCCGCCACTACCGTGATCTCCGGCCGGCCCTTGGCCAGGCCCAGGATGGTCGTCACGAAGTTCTTCTTGCCCGGGCCGAACAGCCAGGCCGTGCGCAGGATCTGGCTGTCGGACAGTCCCGCTTCCAGGATGGCCTCCTCGCCGGCCAGTTTGCTGGCGCCGTAGACCGATTCCGGATGGGTAGCGTCATCCTCGCGGTAGGGCGCGTTCTTGGCGCCGTCGAAGACGAAATCCGTGCTGTAGTGGACGAGGCGGACCCCGGCCCGGTGACAGGCCTTGGCGAGCAGGGCCGGCAGGTCGCGGTTGAGGCGGTAGGCCGCGTCCGGCTCGTCTTCGGCCTTGTCCACGGCCGTGTAGGCCACGGTATTGAAGAGGTGGCTGGGCCGGAAGGTCGCGATGGCCTTGTCCACGGCCGCCGGGTCGCAGGGATCGAAGGCGCTGCGGCCGGCGGGCCAGACCGAAAATCCGGCTCGTTCCAGGGCTGCGGTCAGGGGCCGGCCGAGCAGGCCGTTTATGCCGCCGAGAACGATGGCGCGTCGTGTTTCGTCGCTCATGCCCGCGCCTCGTACCAGCGGTCCATGAACTGGCGGTAGGCGCCGCTTTTGACGCTCTCCAGCCAGGCGCCGTGGCTGCGGTACCAGTCCACGGTTGCCGCGATGCCCCGGGTGAAATCGTATTCGGGTGCAAAGCCCAGTTCTCGGGACGACTTGGAGAAGTCCATGGCGTAGCGCCGGTCGTGGCCGGGGCGGTCGGTCACGAAGCGGATCAGGCTTTCCGGCTTGCCGAGGGCGGCCAGGATGGTTTTGACCACCTCGAGGTTGGGCTTTTCCGCGTTGCCGCCGAAATTGTAGACCTCGCCGGCGCGGCCGTGCAGCAGGGCCAATTCCACGCCCCGGCAGTGGTCCAGGACATAGATCCAGTCTCGGACATTTTTGCCGTCCCCGTAGACGGGCAGGGGCTCGTCGGCCATGGCCCGGGAGAACATGAGGGGAATGAGCTTTTCCGGGAACTGGTAGGGACCGTAGTTGTTGGAGCAGCGGGTGATGACCGTGTCCATGCCGTAGGTCTCGTGGGCGGCCCGCACCAGCATGTCCGCGCCGGCCTTGCTGGCCGAGTAGGGGCTGTTCGGGGCGAGGGGCGTGTCCTCGGTGAACTTTCCGGTCGCGCCCAGGGTGCCGTAGACCTCGTCCGTGGAGATGTGCACGAAGCGCTTGACGCCGAAGTGCCGGGCCGCGTCCAGCAGGCGCTGGGTGCCGGCCACGTTGGTGGCCACGAACGGCGAGGCGTCGGCAATGGAGCGGTCCACGTGGGATTCGGCGGCGAAATTGACCACGGCCGCAATCGCGTGCTCCTCGAACAGGTGCAGGACCAGCTCGCTGTTGGCGATGTCGCCCCGAACGAAGAAGTAGCGTTTGCCGCCATAAGCGGCCTCGACGTCGGCGAGGCTCTGGCGGTTGCCAGCATAGGTGAGCTTGTCCAGGTTGACGATGGTGAACTCGTCATGGCGGGCGAGCATGTCGCGGATGAAGTTGGAGCCGATAAAGCCGCATCCGCCGGTGACAAAAAGCTGCATATCTTTTACTTCTCCAATGATAAAAGTATGTTAATTTTTGGAGCCTCGCGCTCCCTTTCGGAAAAAGTCGCCGAACCGTCAAAAAAAGCTTGCCACAGTGGGGCGATCCCCTTATCAGTTTCGGCGGGCGATTAACTCAGCGGTTAGAGTGCCATCTTCACACGGTGGAAGTCCGGGGTTCAAATCCCCGATCGCCCACCACCCAACCAGAATAAAACGCCTCGCGGAAGCGGGGCGTTTTTGTTTTGGGCGCCGTGGCGGCGTTATTCCCTATCGCCACTGGCCCGATACTCCTGAATCTTTTTGTAATCATCGATGATCTTGGCCTTGAGGGCCTCGATTTCCTGCGTGTAGTACCGCTTGAGGATGCGGATTTCCTCACGGCGGCGGGTCGCGGCCGGATCGTTGGCCACGGTCTTGCGCATCTCCTCGTCATAGTCGCGCAGCATTTTCCCATACGCCTCGATGGTGCTCCGCGAGGTGGCGATGGACTGTTTGCGTTCGGTCGGCCCCGGCGGCGCGGTCCGTCCCGTGGTGACCGGCCCGAAACAGGCCAGTCCCAGGCACGCCAGGACAAGCAGTACGGTTTTTCGTGTCATGGCAGTCCCTCCGGGAAGAAAGGAAAGCAGTCCGCTTATAGCCACAATCCTCCGGCTTGACAAACCGGCTTCCCTGGGGTTCCATCCCCCACTTTCACGTTGACAGGCTTTTTTCAAAGGAATTGTCATGGACATGCAGTGGTTTTTGGAACGTGACGCCTTCGCCAAGCTGCTGGGCATCCGTATCATCGAAGCGGCTCCCGGCTACGCCAAGACGGCCATGGACCTGACCGACGACCTGAAAAACGGGGCCGGCATCGCCCATGGCGGGGCCGTCTTTACCCTGGCCGACCTGGCCTTGGCCGTTGCCTCCAATTCCTACGGCCGGCTGGCCCTGGCCGTCACCTCGACCATTACCTATGTCCGGCCCGGCACCGGCTCCACCCTCTACGCCGAGGCCCGGGAAATTTCCTGCGCCAGCAAGATGGCCACCTACGCCATCACCATCTCCAACGAGTCGGGCGTGGCCGTGGCCGCCTGCCAGGGCACCGTCTACCGCAAGGATGTTCCGTATACCAAGGAGACGGCCGGGGCCGGGGATAAGGCGTGATCGAAATCGTTTTGTACGAGCCGGAAATCCCCCAGAATACCGGCAGCATCGCCCGGCTGTGCGCTGCCACCTGCACGCCGCTTCATCTCATCAAGCCCCTGGGGTTCAGCCTGGAGGACAGGTATCTCAAGCGGGCCGGCCTGGACTATTGGCCCTATGTGACCCTCTCGGTCTGGGACGACTTCGAGGCCTACCGGCGGGTCCACGCCGACCGCCGCATCGTGGCCGCCACCACCGGCAACCGGGGACACGTCGCCGTTCCCTACCACACCTTCGACTATTCCGACGCGGATGCCCTGGTGTTCGGCACCGAAAGCCGGGGGCTGCCCGTGCCGTTCCTCGATGCCACGCCCGACCGCCTGCGCATCCCCATCTGGGGCCACGTGCGCAGCCTCAACCTGGCCAACGCCGCCTCCGTCGTCCTCTACGAGGCCCTGCGCCACCTGGGCGAACTCGACGGGAAGTAGGGAAGACCGGGGCGCCGCCCCGGACCCTGCCGGGGGGAATAATTCCCCCCAGACCCCCTTGACAGGTGCGGCGTTGCGCTTGATGGGGCGACGATAATTTTTGAGGGGTCCCGGTGGGGTAGGGCCAGGGAGGGGCAACGCCCCTCCCTGGCCGCTGGAGGCGTTTTCCGCCCATGCAGCTTTATATCCACGTGCCGTTTTGCCGGAGCAAGTGCCGGTATTGCGCCTTCTACTCCAAGCCGCTCGACATGGACGACCTGGCCGTCTACGTGGCCGCGTTGCCTGTGGAGATGGGGTATTGGAGCCGGGTCCTCGGCCGGCCGCATCTGGAGACGGTTTATTTCGGCGGCGGCACGCCCAGTCTGCTGCCGCCCTGGGCGCTGGCCAAGATCGTTCCGGCCATCAAGCGGTATTTCGAGTTGGACCCGTCCCTGGAATGGACCTTCGAGGCCAATCCCGATTCCGCCTTGGACGAGGTTTTTTTGGCGTCATTGCTGCGCTACGGCGTCAACCGGCTGAGCCTTGGCGTGCAAAGCCTGTCGGACGAGGATTTGCGTCTGCTCGGCCGGCCGCACGACGCCGGTCAGGCCCTGGCCGCCTACGCCCTGGCCCGGCGGGTGGGCTTCGCCAACATCGGCCTGGACCTTATGTGGGGGCTCCCTGGCCAGCGCGAGGCGCAGTGGCTGGAGGAGCTCAAAACGGTGGTCGGGCTGCGGCCCGAGCATCTGTCCTGCTACGGGCTGACCTTGGAGCCCGGCACGCCCCTGGCCGAGGAGGCGGCGGCCGGCCGCCTGGAACTGCCGGAGGAGGGCGAACAGGGCCGCATGTACGTGCACGGGGCGGAATATCTGGAGGCGCAGGGCTACCTTCAGTACGAAATTTCCAATTTCGCCCGCATGGGCTATGTGAGCCGGCATAACTCGGGTTATTGGGAAGGGCGGGACTATTTGGGTTTGGGCCCGGCCGCCGTCTCCACTCTGGCCGGCCGGCGGCATGAAAATCCGTCCGACATTCGGGCCTGGGCGGCCGAGGTCAAGGCCGGCACCTGCGGCCAGGGGGCGGTGGCGCTGACGCCGGCGGAAAAGGCTCGGGAAATGGTCATGCTGGCGCTACGCACGGCCAAGGGGCTGCGTCTGGCCGCTTACCGCAAGGCAACCGGCCGGGATTTCTTCAAGGACAACGAGGGGCTCATCACGGCCCTGCGCCAAAACGAGCTCATCCGCATCAGCGACGGCCATTTGCGCCTGACCAAAAACGGTTTTTTGGTCAGCAACGTCATCTTGGAGCGCCTGTCCTTCTAGAGACTACGGCGTAATATGGTGTGGGAGATGCCTCCGGCGGCCAAAGGGCTGCGCCCTTTGGAATCCTGACATGCTTTGCGCTGGTTCTCTATTTTCCTTTTGGGGATGAGGGAATTGTTTTGCAGTCTCTTGGTGTGCCTCCAAAAAACAGGCCTCCCGGAGGAGGCCTGTGACGAGCGGGGCGAAACGTCCGGCGCTACTTGAACCAGGAATCGATGAGCGCCTTGTTGGAGGGATCGGCCAGGAAGGCCTTGGCGTTTTTGAAGGGCTTGCCGTTTTTCTTGTTGGCGGCCATGAGGGCTTGCAGCGTGTCCAGGGGCAGCTTGTAGCGGCTGAGGAAGGCATAGACCTCCGGTCGGTCCTTTTCGAGCCCCTTGCGGACGATGGCGTTGATGGTTTCTTCGCCGCCGAGCGCGCCCTTGGGGTCGGCCAGATATTTGAGATGCCAGCGGCCGAACATCCAGTGGGGCGTCCAGCCGGTGACCACGATCCATTCCTTGTGCCGGATGGCATCGGCCAGGGCGGCGGTCATGGTGGCGTCGGAGCCCTCGATCAGGTTGAATCCCTTGAGATGATAGGCCGTGATGGCCTGTTCGGTTTTGCGCATCAGCCCGGCACCGAGATCGATGCCGATGATCTTCTTCTTGAACTTGGCCTTGTTTTTTTCCAGCTCGGGGATGGTATTGATGGTGACGTACTGTGGCACCACCAGGCCGAGCTTGGCCCCCCGGACGATGACGCCGAGATTGACCACCTTGTCCTTGACCTTGGCATAATAGTCGCCGTGGGTGACGGGCAACCAGGCGGTGACCATGGCGTCCACGTCGCCCGTGGCCACGGCCTGCCACATGGCGGCTGCCGAGACCGGCAGGATTTCGACCTTCTTGTGGAGCTTTTTTTCGAGGACGGCCTTGACCAGGTTGGTGGAGGCCGTGGCGCAGGACCATTCCACATAGGCGATCCGGACCGGCCTCTGGGCGGCGACGGACGGTCCGGCCTGCAGCAGGAAGCCAAGGGCGGCCGCTGCCAGCCAGATCTTTTTCAAAAAGGATGCGGGCATGTTGCCTCCTGGGTAGGGGTGGGGAAGGGGGCTCCTTAGACCGAACGGGCCCCGATCTTTTGGGTGATGCGGTCGAGAATGACGGCCACGATCACCACGCCGAGACCGGCCTCGAATCCCAGGCCGGGTTCCAGACGCTGAATGGCCTTCCAGACCTCGCCGCCGAGGCCCTTGGCCCCGATCATGGCCGCGATGACCACCATGGACAGCGACAGCATGATCGTCTGGTTGATGCCGGCCATGATGGTGGGCATGGCCAGGGGCAGTTCCACCTTGAACAGACGTTGGGAGCGCGTGGCGCCGAAGGCGTCGGCCGCTTCGATTAGGGGCGCGGGCACCTGCCGGATGCCCAGGCAGGTCAGGCGGATGGAGGGGGGCATGGCGAAGATGACCGTGGAGAAGATGGCCGAGACCGGGCCCAGGCCGAAAAAGGGAATGGCCGGAATCAGATAGACGAAGGCCGGCATGGTCTGCATGAAATCGAGCACCGCATGATCAGCCGGGCCCAACCCTTGTGCATGGCGGCCAAAATGCCGAGCGGCACGCCGAGGCAGGTGGCGATGGCCGTGGCAAAGAGCACCAGGGTGATGGTGGCGATCGTCGGGTCCCACAGCCCCAGGTTCCAGATAAGTCCCAGGCCGAGCACGGTGAAAAGTCCGATGCGCCGGGAGCCCAGCCGCCAGGCCACGAGGCCCAGGGCCAGGATGAGCGCCCAGGGCGGCAGGTGCATCAGCCCCGAATCGATGGCGTCGATAGCCGTTTCCAGGACGGCGGAAATGGCTTTGGTCAGGGGGGCCAGATGGTCCGAGAGGATGTTGATGAGCGCTTCGAGGGAACTGCCCAGGGGAATACGAAATTGTTCAAAATCCATTGTTGGTTCGTCCTTTGTCGGCCAGGCCGGCCAGCAGCGAACCCTGGACGATGATACCGAGCAGCCGGCCGTTCTTGTCATCCACGACGGCCACGGGCTCTTTGTCGGAGCCCAGGAGTGGCACGATGTCCTGAATGGAGGTCTCGGCGGACACGCGCTTGTCCGCCGGTCGAATGATGCCCTGGAGCGTGCGGTCACCGTGCTCGGCGGCCCGGGCCGCGTCCTCGGCCGTGACGACGCCTTCCAGGCTCCGGCTCTGGCCGAGGACGAACAGTCGTGAGATGCCTTCCTCGGCCATCTTGTGCAGGGCGAGACGGGGGCCGTCGTGGTGGATGAGGGCGGTGGGACTCGGCGGCAGCATGACCGAACGGGCCGTCAGGATTTTCGTGAAGTCCACATCCTCTACGAAGCGCTCCACGTAGCGGGAGGCCGGGTTGGTCAGAATGTCTTCGGCCGTGCCGGACTGGATGAGGGCGCCGTCTTTCATGAGCACGATGTGGTCGCCGATCTTGACCGCTTCGTCGAGATCGTGGGTAATGAAAAGGATGGTTTTCTTGACCGTGTCCTGGAGGGAGAGCAATTCGTCCTGCATGTCGCGGCGGATCAGCGGGTCCAGGGCCGAGAAGGCCTCGTCCATGAGCAGGATGTCCGGGTCCAGGGCCAGGGCTCGGGCCAGGCCCACCCGCTGCTGCATGCCGCCGGACAGGGCCTCGGGACGGCGTTCCTCCCAACCGGTCAACCCCACCTGGGACAGGGCGGCCATGGCCCGGTCCCGGCGTTCCTTGGGCGGGATGCCCTGGATGTCCAGACCGAACTCCACGTTTTGCACCACGCTGCGGTGGGGAAACAGGGCGAATCCCTGGAAGACCATGCCGAATTTGGTTCGGCGCAGCCGGGTGAGTTCCTCCCGGGACAGGGTGGTGATATCCGTGCCGTCGATCAGGATGTGGCCGCTGGTCGGTTCGATGAGCCGGTTGATGCAGCGCACCAGGGTGGATTTGCCGCTGCCGGACAGCCCCATGATGACCATGATCTCCCCGGCTGTGACGGAAAAGGAGACATCGGCCACGCCGACGGCTTGGCCGGTCTCCGCCAGGATGGCATTTTTCCCTTGTCCCTGGCGGAGCAGGCGCAGGGCTTTTTCCGGTTTGTCACCGAAAATCTTTACGAGATTTTGGACGACGATTTTTTCCATGCGAGACTTTGGTTAGTGGTAAGAATGCTTGAGATACGATTCGAATTTTCGGAGCGTAACATCTCAGTGTCTGAGGTCAACAGGAGAGCTGTTTTTGTTGCTTTTATTGTAAATAAAGTTATTTTTAATGCAAAAAAAGTGATGTTGCTGTGTAAGTATGCAATTTTATAGTGCGCAAGTTTTCTGCAGTAGGGCATTTTTTTCTGCAAAAGTTTTTTTAGTAGTCAACCTGGGATGGTGCGTTGGCACATGCGGATAGTAACTTCGCGTGCGCGGCGGCGATTTTGGGCGTATAGGCCCGGCGAGCGCCCTTGGCCGGCAGACGGGTCGGCAGAGGGCCGAGGAGGTCGCGTGCCTGGGGTTTTCGCTGCGTTGCGCCTGGGACTGGTGTTGGCCGTCGTGGGGCTGGCCGCCTGTTCGCATGCCGCGGACACGTCGGCGCCTTCCCGGTTGGCCGGGATGCGCCTGGGCGATCCTCCCAGCGCCGGCCTGACGCCGGTGAATGTTCCCCTGCCGGCGCAATTGGCCGGAAAATTGGCATATTTCACCCGACCGGGCCGGACCGAACCCTTTCACGGCGTGGCCCTCACCGATCCGATCTACGCCTTTTACGGCCAGCGTTTGTTTGCCGTATCGGCCGATCTGGCGGAGGCAGACGCGGTCGGCCGGTTGCATCGGGATTTGGAAGCCGGTTTCGGGCCGCCGCTGTGCCAGGAAACGGCGACGGGCCGTTCCTGTCTGTGGCGGCTGGGCGCGGTGGATCTGGTGCTCACGCGCACGCCCGCCGGCAAGGCCCGGCTGCTGTTGCGTTCCACCCGTCTGGCCGAGGACGTGCGGCTGTGGCGTGAGCAGGCCGTCCCGCTGGAAGGCGGCGAGGACGCCGACCGTTGACAGGCACGCAGGCCGGGACCTAAGGAGCGGCATGGTCCATTCGTCCCCATCGCCCCACGTCTGTACGCCCGTGGTCGGCCCTGCGGAGCTGGCGGCGGAGTTGTGCCCCAATCAGACCGTCCTGTCCGATGAGGGGCTTCGCTGCCTGGTCGAGACGGCCTTTCGGACCAGCCTCAAGCAGGAGGAAGGGCGCTACCCGTCGTTTCAGTTGTTCGCCCCGCTCCGAGGCGCGGCGGAACCCTTGCTCGATATGCGCTTTTCCCCACCGCTGGCGCTGTCCATGGACGTGCTGCATCGGGTGAGTCCCGGCATTCCGCCGCGTCCGTACGCCTTCGTGGTCAAGGAAGGCCCGGACGGCCTGCGGTTGGAGGGGGCGGCCCGGGTGGAGTATTCGGGCTTTACCGCCTTGCGGGGGCGGCTCGATTATCACGGCGGAACCCTGTTCCCCGGGCTTTCCCTGCATGTGGCCGGCCCGGCCCGCATCCGGACGGCCCTTTTTTCCAGCGATGCCCCGGTGCGTTATCTGGAGTTGCGGGAAGGTCGGCTCACCCGCAGCCACGACAACGCCTTCTCCCCGATTTTTCTGCCTCTGTGCCGCCAGGCCGCCGCCTTGCTGTCCCGGGACGCACCGGATGCCGCGTCGGTGCCGGGCGTGGTCAAGGCCACCCTGGCCCGGGTGCTTTCCCTGGCCGTGGCCGCCGGGCATGGCGGCATGTTCGTCTTTCTGCCGCCGGGCATGGATTTGACGGCTGCCGGCGCCGTGCTATCGCCGGGCGTGGGCGTGTCCTGGCCGCATTTGGGGCGGGTGGCGGTGAATCTGGCCTTGGCCCAGGCCCATCAGGTCACCTATGCGGAACAGTGGGAGACGGCCACGCGCATGGCCGCCCGGGCCTCGTGCGTGGACGGGGCGGTGGTGCTCGATGCGGCCTTGTCGATGCTGGCCTTTCGGGTGGAATTGTGTGCCCGGGAGGACGAGAGCCTGCCGGCGTGCGTGGCCCTGGACCCGGAATCGTCGGAACCGCTGACGCTTGACCCCGTGCAGCTCTCCGCTTTCGGGACGCGACACCGTTCGGCGGCTCGGTTTTGCGCCAAGGTGCCCGGGGCGGTGGCCATGGTGGTGTCCCAGGACGGCGAGACCCGTGAACTGACGCGGTTGCCTGACGGGCGGGTGGGCGTGTGCGGACCGCTGACGCCCATGACCGTTTCCTCACCCCTGGTCTAGGGGTTCTTTTCCCAAGACGAGATGCGCCGGCCTGCGGCACGGCGGCGTTCGGACGTGTGGGTGGCTAGCGAGCGGTCTCGCGCGGCGCGATCTTCGTATGCCGGCGGTGATTCTTGCCGGAATGCGTGGCCGTATGGCGGGAGGCGGCGCTTGCGGGAGCGGTGTCGAAGCTCGCCGAGGCTCCCCGGCTGGCGCTGACCGACGTGGAGTGGCGCCGGCGGCCGGATTCGGCGGCCACATGTACTTTCTTGTGGTGGTGCCTGTTCGCCTTGATGCGGTGTTTGGCGGAGGTGGCGTGATGCCGCCGCGTATGGATGCTCGCGTCTTCCGGAGCGCGGTCGTTGGAGGCCAGCATGGAACTGATCGAGCCGGTATAGGCGGCGTTCAGGATGCGGGTGGCTTCGCGGTTGCGGATTTGTTTGGTGCGCCCGCCGAGAATGACGGCAATGATCCGTCTACCGCCGCGTTTGGCCGTGACGATGATGTTGTAGCCGCTCGAACAGACGAATCCGGTCTTGATGCCGTCCACCCCGTCGACCACGCCAAGCAAGTGGTTGGTATTGTGGTGCACGGCCCCCCGGTGGTTGATGCTGATGGTGGAGTGGTAGCGCAGGGCGTTGGGGTAGTGGTGCAGATAGCTCGTGGCCAGCGTGTTCAGGTCCCGGGCGGTAGTGAGCTGGCCCTTGGCCGGCAGGCCGTTGGGATTGACGAAATGGGTCCGCGTCATGCCGAGCTGCCGGGCCTTGCGGTTCATCATGTCCACGAAGCGGGGGATGCCGCCGAAATGTTCGGCAATGGCGATGCAGGCGTCGTTGCCCGAGGCCACGGCCATGCCGCGCAGGAGTTCGTCAAGGGTGACGGTCTCGCCGGTGCGGAGGTTCATGGTGGAGCCACCCGTGGAGTCGGCCCGGGAGCTGATTTTGATCTGGTCGCCGAGATGGGCCCGGCCCGACGCCAGGGCGTCGAAGACCAGATACATGGTCATGACCTTGGTGACGGAGGCCGGGGCGATACGTCTGTCCGGGTCCTGGGTGTACAGGACGCGGCCGCTGCCGAAATCCGTGACGACGGCCGCCTTGACGGCAAGTTTTCCCGAATTCGGGGCCGGAAAGGCTGTTTTCGGTCCGAGCAGGACCAGGGCCAGGAGCAGGAATCCCAGGCGGCGCATGACGTCTCCCTGTTTAAGAAAGTGATACGATGTTCCGGTCGGCCGGATATCCCCCACGCGGTCATACGGGCAGCACGATCCATGCCAGGATATGGCGGGGTCTGGGGATATTACGGCAACATGCCGAAGTTGTGGGGGATTGAAAATAGTGACGGCCGGCACGACGAGCCATGGTGACACGGAACATGTCCGCGACGACGAATCGTTTATCTTTTTGAAACGGGGCGTTTCATACCCTTAAACATCCTCAAGGGCAAGGAGCCGCTGTTCCAGGTCGGTGAGCTTGTCCAGGTACGCGCGTCGATAGGCGTTGCCGTTGGCCGAAAAGGCCGTGACCTTGGCGCGATGGACGCGGACCCAGGCGCGCAGGGCCGGATTGGGCTTTCGGGCTGCGTAGGCCCGGATCATGTGAAAAAGGTTGTGGCATACCGGCATGTTCGGGGCGGCCGTCACCAGAAGGTCGGTGAAATCCTCCGCCGGTCGGAAAAAGAACTGCCCCACCGCCCGGGCGGCCAGATAGTTGGAACCGGACACCAGGAGTTCGAGCAGGGCCGGCCGGTCGAGATGTTCGGGCCGGAAGGGCCGGTGCCAGGCCTTGGGGACGACCTCGTCGGGGGCGTAACACACCCGGCCGTTGGCCACGGTTTGCGCGATTTTGGCGGCCAGGGCCGGCCAGAGGCTGCCGGCGTGCTCCAGGTCGCGGCGGATGGGCGGGACGTGCGCTTCCCCGGGGCCGGTCAACCGGAGAAAGGGGAAATGGGCCTCCACCGGCTGTCCCGATCGGGCGGCCACGCCGGCCATGATCCGGTCCGCGTCCAGAAAGAAGGCGCCGGGCAGGCCCTCCACCCAGTCGGCGAAGGCCCGGCCGGCGTCGCACCACCACGTCTCCCAGCCTTCCAGGTAGGAATACGGCTGCGGCCCCAGTCCCGGATAGTGCCCGATGCGGCCGCAGACGATGAGCGGCACCCCGGGCAGGGCTTCCCGGAAGCGCAGGAGCATGGCGGCCAAACGGTCCAGGTAGCTGGCCGGGTTGGCCGCGATGGAGCGGCATTCCCGGTCCAGCCAGGCGGCCAGGGCCGGCGATGCCTGCCGGGCGGCCGGATCGAGATAAAATACGTACTGGTCGCGGACATGGAGCCAGAGCGGCCGGTTTTCGTGAAAGAGATTGACGATGAGGGCCTCGGGCCGCGGCTCGGCCGGGGGCGGCAGGAATTGGTCGGCCAGTTCGCGGGTGTTGAGGTATTCGCCGGCATCGGCCGCGGCGATCACCGCGGCCAATGCGGCCGGCACCCGGCCCGGCGAACGGAGCAGGGTCATGGGCGAGGCCAGGGAGGCGAAGGTCACCGCCTGACCGGCGGCGGCCGCCGCTTCGGCGCAAAACTGCATCTGGCAGTTGCCGCGAAAATGCATCATACTGGCGCCTCCCCGGCGTCTGACGGCCTCGGTGCAGACGCCTTGCAGGGCCCGGACGAGGAGGAGCAGTCGCCCCGACCATGTATATCAAGACGTTTCGCATGGAGCCGTTGGCCGTCAACAGTTATCTTGCCTGGACGGCGGACGGTCAGGCCGTGGTGGTGGATTGCGGCGGCGAGCCCGAGGTCGTGCTGCGGGAAATCGATGCCCGCCGGCTGCGTCTGACCGCCGTGCTCCTCACCCACCTGCACGCGGACCACGTGCTGGGCGTACCCGCGTTGCACCGCGCCACCGGTGCGCCGGTGCTGGGGCCCATGGCCGACGCCTTTTTGCTCGGCGACGTGCGGCCGGCCCTGCCCTTGGAGGACCTGCCACCGGGCAAGCGCGTCCTGCTCGGCGAGCCGTGCCTGATCGTGCCTGTTCCTGGTCATACGCCGGGGAATCTCGCCTTCTTCTTTCCGAAATCCCTGACGATTTTTACCGGCGACGCGCTCTTTGCCGGCAGCGTCGGTCGCACCGATGGACCGGGCGGCGACGCGGGCGGGCTGCTGCGCGCCATCCGGGAGCGGCTGCTCATCCTGCCCGATGCCGTGGAAGTTTTTCCGGGACATGGCCCTTCGACTACGATCGGCCGGGAAAGACTCCACAATCCGTTCCTGGCGAACGGGGACTAGATGCCGTACACGGCCGCCGCCTTGGCCTGCAAGTGGGCGATGAGCGGCGCGGCCGACGGCGCTTCCCCGGTGGCCGCCGCCACCAGTTCGCTCGGGGGACGCTGGCGGCCCTTGCTGTAGATGGCCCGGTCGAGCCAGCGGCGCAACGGCTCGAAGCGGCCGGCGGCCATGTCCGCGTCCAGCTCGGGCAGGTCGCGCCGGGCCGCCGCGAACAGGCAGGCGGCGTAGATGTTGCCCAGGGAGTACGTGGGGAAATAGCCGAATTCGCCGGTGGCCCAGTGGACGTCCTGGAGGACCCCCGCGGCGTCGTTCGGCGGCGTGAGGCCGAGGAGCCGGCGGCACCGTTCGTTCCAGGCGGCCGGCAGGTCGGCCACGGCCAGCTCGCCGCGTGTCAGGGCCAGTTCCAGCTCGAAGCGCAGGATGATGTGCAGATTGTAGGTGGTCTCGTCGGCGTCCACCCGGATGCATCCCGGGGTGACGGCGCCGAGCGCCCGGAACATGTCGGTCGGGCTGCACGCGGCCAGCGCCGGGAATCGGGCCGTCGCCTCGGGCAGGAAGCATTCCCAGAAGGGCAGTGAGCGGCCGACCATGTTTTCCCAGAGACGGGATTGGGATTCGTGAACGCCGAGGGAGACCTCCTCGCCCATGGGCGTACCGTAATGCCGGGCCGTGTGCCCCAGGCTGTAGAGGGAGTGGCCGGTCTCGTGGGCGGCGCTCAGCAGGGCGTTCGTGAAATCGGCCTCGTCGTAGCGGATGGTGATGCGGGTATCGAACGGGCCGATCATGGTGGAAAAGGGATGGACCGAGACATCCAGGCGCGAGGCGGACTCGGGCAGGCCGAAGAGACGCATGATGCGTTTGGCCAGGGCTTCCTGGTCCCGGATCGGATAGGGCCCCGGCGGCAGGGGGCGCGGGCGGGGACACTTCCGGACGGCCTCCAGCAGGGGAACCGTGGCATCGCGCAGTTCCGTCAGCAGGCCGGCCACGGCGGCGGTGGTGGCTCCCGGTTCGAAGAGGTCGAGCAGGGCGTCGTAGGGCTCGGCGGCATACCCCAGGGCGGCGGCCTTTTCCAGGGTCAGGGAGAGCAGGGTGTCGAGGTGCGGGGCGAAGGTCGCAAAATCGTTGTCCGCCCGGGCCATTTCCCAGGCCCGCTGGCCGGTGCTGGCCGCCCGGGCCAGGGCCACGGCCAGGGATTCGGGGATTTTGACCGCCTGGTCGTAATCGCGCCGCCAGCCGCGGAGGTTGACGGCCTCCACCGAAAGCGGATCGCGTGTCAGCGCCGAGCCTTCGCAGACGGCCAGCCAGTCGCCGATGGCCGGGTCCTGACAGCGGCGATGGATGACGGCGGTCAGCGCTCCGAGCTGTTCCGCCCGGCCGGGATAGGCCGCCGGTGGCAGCATGACCTGTTGATCCCAGTCCAAAAGTGCCATGCCGGCCGTCAGCTGCGCCGTGAGGACGCTGTGGGCGACCAGCTGGTCATAGGCTTCCCGGGCGGTCATGATTTCCTCTTGGGCGTCGGCCGCCATCGGCGTTGCAGGGCATTGCGGGCGGCGTCCAGCCGCTCGTAGATGGGCTGGTAGAAAAAGCTCACGTCGCCTTCCCGTTCCTCGGGATGATAGGCGCAATAGATGTTCACGTCGCCGATCGTCCAGGCATGATAGTGTTTTTCCAGATTTTCCGTGGTCGGCGGACCATAGGCGGCTTTGAGGCCGGCCAGGGCGTCCTGGTAGGCCTGCATGCCGTCGAGGTCGATCCAGACGTGGTAGAAGTGGTCCTGGTAGAATTCGAAGAAGGCGTCCCGGATGGGCGTGCCCATGACCTGCTTGGGGCCGGCCGGCCAGATGTAGGTGATGTCCGAGAGGGAGGCGTTCACCTGGTGGACGGCAAGACCGGGCACGGCCTTGGCGGAAGTGCCCCAGGCGATGCCGCCGAAGCCGGTGGGCGGACCTTGCGGTGCGGCCGGCGTCGGGGCGGCCTCTCCGGCCGGGATCGGCGCCAGGCCCTGGAAGGAGGGCGCGGCGTCGGGGGCGGGGGGAAACGGCCTGGGCGTCGGCGTCGGGGCCAGGGCGGACGGCGTGCCCGGCAGCGGGGTGCCCATGACGATCACCTTGGACCGGGTGGCCCGGGCCGGCGCGGTCGGTTGCGGCGGCAGGGCGGCCGGCGTCCGGACCGGCTGTGGGGCTGGGGCCATGGACGTCTCGTTGGCGGCCCTGCCCGGGGCGTTGATCGGCGTGGATCCGGTCAGGTAGGACGAGCGCTTGTCGGCGGACGGGCTGGGAGCGGAGCCGGCGCAGGCGCCGAGGCACAGGACCAGAAACACGAGCAGCAGGCGGAAGGATGCGGGCATGGAATTCTCCGACCGGAAAATGACGTTTCCCGTTGATAGCCAAAGCCCGGCCGAAAGAAAAGGCCGCTGGCCGGGAAACTCCGGAGGCGATGGCGGCGGCCGTCGGGCGGGAGGCACGGTTCGGTTCAGGGCACGGTGAAGCCGAAGGCGGCCAAGCGGGCCCGGGCTTCGGGCGTGGACAGATAGGCCAGAAAGGCGGCGGCCTCGCCGGGGTGCGGCGCCTTGGCGGTCAGGGCGGCCACATAGGTCACGGGCGGCGACAGGGGCAGGGTGAGCACGATGTCCACTTGCCGGCGCACCAGATAGGCGTCGGTGCGGTAGACGAAGCCGGCGTCGATTTTCCGTTCGCACAAGGCGGTCAGCACGTGGCGCACGGAGGGGAAATAGATGAGCTTGGAGGTCAGGGCGTACCAGAGGGCCTGTTTCCCGAGGGCCCGCTTGGCGTAGCGTCCGGCCGGCACGGATTCGGGATTGCCCACGCCGATCCGGCGCACGCCGCCGAGGGAGAGGGCATCGAGGTCGGTTACCCCCGCCGGATTGCCGGCCGGTACGGCCATGACCAGGGCGTTGCCGGCGAAGTTGCTCCGGCTGGCCGGCCGGACGATGCCGCTGTCGGCCGCCGCGTCCATGGTGTCGAGATCGGCGGTGGCGAGGACATCGGCCGTTTGGCCGGCGCGCAGGCGTTGGAGCAGATCCCCGGAAGCGGCCGTGGTCAGGGCGACCGCCCGGCCGGGGTGGCTTTTTTCGAAATCGGCCTTGATGGCGCCGAAAACGTCCGTCAGGCTGGCGGCGGCATAGACCGCGATTTCGGCGGCCCTGGCCGGTACGGCCAGGGAGAGGGCCAGAAGCGTGGCGGCAAGCAGGCGGATCATGCGGCGTTCCTTTCGTCGGGAGGGATTGCCTCCTGCATACGCGACCGCGCCGCTGAAGAAAAGAGGCGACCGGGGACGGTTGACAAGACGGGAGTGGCATGGTCCTGAAGGACGGCCGGATTCCGTGGCTGTGTTCTTCCTCGCAACCCTTCAGCCGGAAAGGAAAAACGTATGGATTTGCGCATTAACCTGTCCGCGCGGGATCTGCCGCGCCAGTGGTACAACGCTTTGCCTGACCTGCCTACACCGTTGGCGCCGCCGCTCGATCCCCAGACCCAAAAGCCCATCGATCCCGCCCAGCTGGAAGTGATTTTCCCCAAGACCGTCATCGAACAGGAACTGTCACCGCAGCGTTGGCTCGACATTCCCGAACCGGTCCTCGATATTTACCGTCTCTACCGCCCCACGCCGCTGGTGCGGGCCAAACGTCTGGAAGAGGCGCTCGGCGTCAAGTGCAAGATCTATTATAAAGACGAATCCGTCTCTCCGGCCGGTTCCCATAAGCCCAATACGGCCATCCCCCAGGCCTACTACAATAAGATGGAGGGCGTACGCCGGATCGCTACGGAAACAGGCGCCGGGCAGTGGGGCACGGCCCTGTCTTTCGCCTGCGCCATGCTGGGGCTCAAATGTACGGTGTATATGGTCAAGGTGAGTTACAATCAGAAGCCGTACCGCCGTGTCTTCATCAATGCCTATGGCGGCGAGATTTTCGCTTCGCCGTCGACGCAGACCCAAAGCGGCCGGGCCATGCTGGAACAGCATCCGGACTGCGCCGGTTCGCTCGGGCTGGCCATTTCCGAGGCCGTGGAGGACGCGGTCACCCATGACGACACCCGCTACGCCCTGGGCAGCGTGCTGAACCATGTGCTCCACCATCAGACCGTCATCGGCCAGGAAGTGGAAAAGCAGTTGGCCATCGCCGGGGAAAAGCCGGATTATCTGGTGGGTTGCGTTGGCGGCGGCAGCAATTTCGGCGGGCTGGTCCTGCCGTTTTTGCCCAGGAAGTTGTCCGGCGAGTCCATCCGCTTCATCGCCGTGGAGCCCAAGGCCTGCCCGACCTTGACCCGGGGGCAATACCGCTACGATTACGGCGATGTGGCCAAGCTCACACCGTTGCTCAAAATGCACACCCTGGGCCACGCCTTCATGCCCGCCCCGATTCATGCCGGCGGCCTGCGCTACCACGGCGGTTCGCCCATCATCTGCAATCTGACCAACGAGGGCATCGTCGAGCCGGTGGCCTATTATCAGACCGAGTGTTTCGAGGCGGCCCAGCTCTTTTTGCGCACCGAGGGCTTCCTGCCCGCCCCGGAAACCTCCCACGCCATCAAGGCCGCCATCGAGGTTGCCAAGAAGGCCAAGCCGGAGGAGACGGTGGTGTTCCTCTATTCCGGCCACGGCCTGCTCGACCTGGCTTCCTATGATGCGTTCTTGCAGGGGAAATTGCAGGATTTCGCGTATTCCGACGAAGAACTCGCCGAAGCGCTGCGGTCGTGCCCGACCATTGCTTAGGGATGCGTTTCGGCCCGGCGGTCTCGGGATCGCCGGGCCGAAACGTTTGGCTCCGGGTGCCTACTCGGTGCTGATGATGACGCTGAAGGCCTTGAAGAAAAACCAGACGGAATCCCCTTCCTTGACATCCAGGGTTTCCACGGACTCGGCGGTAATCAGGGCGCACATGGGTGTGCCGCCGTCCAGGACGCCCATGATCTCCACGGCCACGCCGTCGCCGCGAATGCTCGTCACCCGGCCGGGGAAACAATTCCGGGCGCTGGTCCGGGCCCTGTACTCGTCCTTGCCGATGAGCACCCACGGCGCCTTGACCAGGGCGGTCACCTGACCGCCTTCGGTCAGTCCCAGCCGTTCGAAACTTTCGTTGGTGATGACGGAGACCAGCTCGAAGCCGTTTTGTACCGCCAGGGAAATTTCGGTTAACAGCGGACTTTTGCGCACGCTGCTGACGGATCCGAAAAACGTGTTGCGGGCGCTTGTTTTCATGCGGCCCTCCTTCTTGACGCAATGGTTGACGATACGGCGACAGTCCTGGTCGGAAAACGAGCAGTAAATGGATGTCAGCATCAGGCTCGAATGACCGAGCATGACTTGAACGACGGGAAGGGGCACGCCGCCGCGCAAGAGTTCCACCGCTCGGGAATGGCGGAGCGTGGTGGGGCTGACGCGATTGACGGGGAGACCGGCCCGTCTGGCCTGCTCGTAGAGCTTGCGGCGCACGAAACCCGGGTCAAGGTGGAACAGTTCGCCGCGGAGAGCCCGGTTGGCTGGGCTGGCGGCGAACCGCTCCACCTCCTCGAGGAAAGGTTGCGGGACAACGACCTGGCGCGGCGTCTCCTTGCCCTCCGCAGCGCGGAAGGAAACGGTCGACTGCGACGTGTCGATGTCGGTCCGTTCATCGAGGGAAAGCACTTCGCCCAATTTGGCCCCGCTGTGGCGTAACATCAGGTAGACGAGCCGCATGCGTTCCCTGGCTCGATGAATCTGTGGCGTTCTGGCGGCGTCGCGCCACGTCTCGAACGCCTCGGACAAGCGGTCGATCTCTTCGCTCTCGAGATGGCGGACCCCCTCGGGTACGGTAAAAAGGGACGCCTGACAGGTGCTCCCGCCAGGGTACCGTCCATGTTCGGGGGGAGCGGGGGTGCTATCCGATTTGTCGGCGAGTAGGGCGGCGGCATGATCGCGCAGACGTCGTAAGGCGTCGGCGTCGAGGCGCGTTGCCATATCCAGGATGTTTTCCTCCATTGTGCTCATGTGGGTGAGATCTACCGGGTTTGATTTGTGTTGTAAAGAACATGATAAATGCGGCACGGATAATAATGTTGCGGTGACAGTCTATAGTATCGCAGATGGTCTGGGGAATGTCCTGTATTGTACTTTTAGAGTCACGCAAATTATTCTTCACGTGATAGTGAATTGCGTCAAAAATGAACTGACACGAAAATAATATTTTGAGTGACGCTAGATTTTTTTCCCCAGTGCGCTATGACTCGTCAGCCGCGTTGAAATCCGGTCGGTCAAGCGGTCCTTTCGGACGTCGGGGCCGATGTCGGGCAAGGAGGAGGTATGGCAACATTTGTCTGCGTCCATGGCGCGTTCCAGGGTGGGTGGGTGTTTTCCCGGCTGGCCCGGGAACTGCGCGCCAGGGGCCATGACGTCCACGCGCCCACGCTGTCCGGTTGCGGCTTCCATCGGCATGTGCAGGACCGACGGCTCGGCCTGGATGCCTTCTGCCGGGACGTGGTTTCCTACTTCGAAATGGAAGACCTTTCCGACTGCATCCTGGTCGGGCACAGCTATTCCGGCCTGATCTGCCTGGGCGTCCTGCCGCAGCTGCTCTCCCGATTGGCCGGCTGCATTTTCGTGGAAACCATCATGCCCGATCCCGGGCGGTCCTTCGCCGACCTCGGGGGCGAACCCTTTCAAAAGATGCTGACGTCCCGGCTGCTCGACGACTGGCTCGTCAAGCCGTGGGCTCCGGCCATGTTCGGTCTGGAGGGCTCCCCGGCCGCCGACTGGTTCATGGACCGGGTGGCGCCGTTCCCCCTGGCCGGTTTTACCGATCCGATCCCGGCGGCTCCCCGGGCCTTGCCCGAAAAGCGCCACTATATCCGCTGCACACAAAATCCCAATCCGATGCTGGCCGCCATGGCCAAGAAGGCCGAAAGCCTCGGCTTCGCCATGCACGCCATCGCTTCCGGCCATTGTCCGCAAATGACGGTGCCGGAGACCCTGGCCGCGACCATGGCCGACATCGCCGACAGCATGGCCGGGGCGGCATGACCCTCACGGCCCGCCTGCGCAAGCGCCTGCCCCAGTTCACCCTGGATGTGGACATTTCCTGCCCGGCCGGGACCATCATGGCCCTGACCGGCCCCTCGGGTTCGGGCAAGACCACCATTTTGCGTATTCTGGCCGGCCTCGACGATCCGGATTCGGGGCGCGTCTGTTTGGGCGACACCGTCTGGCGCGACACCCGGGCCGGCGTGCGCCTCACGCCACAGCAGCGGGGCATCGGCCTGGTTTTTCAGGAATATTCGCTTTTCCCCCACATGACCTTGGCCGAAAATGTGGCCTACGCCACGACGGACAAGGCGTATGGTTCGGAATTGCTGGAACTTTTTGGAATTGCCCATTTGGCCCGCTCCAAGCCGGGACAGATGTCCGGAGGCGAGCGCCAGCGCGGGGCCCTCTGCCAGGCCTTGGCCCGTCGCCCCCGGGCGCTCTTGCTCGACGAACCGTTTTCGGCCCTGGATGCGGCCAACAGGATTGCCTTGCGCCGGGTGCTGCTGATGGTGCGCGACCGTTTTTCCGTGCCTATCGTTCATGTCACCCACGATCTGGCCGAGGCGGCCATGCTCGGCAACCAGGTCTTGGCCTTGCGCCACGGCGTGCTCGATCCGGATTGGTTTTATCGGCAGATTCGTCAGTATCAGGAAGAGCAGCAGGCCTTGCTCGCTCGTTTCGGACCGATCACTCCCACCGTCGACAACACCTCGAACCAAGGAGGAGTCTTATGAAGCGGATGTTGGTGACTTGTCTTCTTATGGTGGCCTTGGCCCTGCCGGCCACCAGCCATGCCCTGACCATCGCCTCGGGCGCGGGCTACAAGAAACTCGTGAACGATCTGGTGACGGCCTACGAGAAGACCTCCACGATCAAACCCGAACTGGTCTTCGGCAACATGGGCCAGGTGACGGCCCAGGCCAAGGGCAGCGGCGTGGTGGACATCGTCATCGGAGAGAAGGGCTTCCTGGATAAGGCCGGTCTCAAGTTCGCCCCGTTCAGCGAAATCGGCCGGGGCGTGCTGGTGGTGGCCTGGCCCAAGGGGAAGACCTTGAAGTCGCCCCTCGATGTGGCCAAGCCGGACGTCAAGCGTCTGGCCATGCCTGACCCGGTCAAGGCCATTTACGGCCGGGCCGGCAAGCAGTTCCTGGATCACGCCGGCATCGCCAATGCGGTGAAGGATAAGCTGCTGGTGGTGGCCACCGTGCCCCAGGTGACGACCTACGTCCTGAGCGGCGAGGTGGACGCCGGTTTGACCAACCGGACCGATGTCATGAACCTCGGCGACAAGATCGGCGGGTTTATGGAAATCGATCAGAAGGACTACGAGCCTATCGTCATCGGCGCCGGTCTGCTGGCCAACGCCAAGAAGACCGAGGAAGGCAAGGATTTCATCAAGTTCCTGGCAACGGATGCGGCCAAGGCCGTGGCGAAGAAGCACGGGATGTAGCATTTTGGTGGTATCGATTCTGAAGGCCGCGGCCGATCCGGGCGCGGTCTTTCCCATAATCCTGACCTTGAAGGTCATGGTCGTGGCCGTTCCCGTCTTCTTTCTGGTCGGCGCCCCGTTGGGCTATCTGCTGGGGCGAGGACGGGGACGGTTCATGGCCGTCCTGGATTTTTTGATTTCCCTGCCCTTGGTGCTGCCTCCCATGGCCGTGGGTTTTATCCTGCTGTTGCTGCTCGGCCGGGAAGGGCCGTTGGGCGCGCCCTTGGACCGTTGGTTCGGTCTGGAAATCATTTTCAGTTTCCCCGGCCTGGTCCTGGCCACGATCACCGCCGGCATCCCGTTGATGGTGCGGCCGGTTCAGGCCGCCGTGCGGGGAGAACTCACGCGGCTGGTGGAGCTTTCGGCCGTGCTCGGCAAGGGCCGGCTGACGACGTTCGTCCGGGTCGTCCTGCCCTATTGCAGCCGCAGCGTGGCGGCCGGCCTGTTTTTGGCCACGGGTCGGGCCCTGGGCGAGGTGGGGGTCAGCCTGCTGTTGGGCGGCGATATCGTCGGCCGCACCAACACCATCTCGCTGGAGATTTATAACTCCGTTTTTACGGGAGATTTTATGCGGGCCGGCGTCCTTTCCGGGCTGCTCGCCATCGTCTCCCTGGTCCTGACCTGGGCGCTCAAACGCACCGGCCGGGGATGATGGATCACGGTTCCGGTAGGGGGACCTTGACAATCATTCTCAACATGACTATGCCACTTTCCAGGCAAGGAGTGTGACATGGCCGAGCTGCATGCCCTTTCCAGTTTCCCTCCCGGCAGCCACGTTCGGGTTGAGTCTCTGTGCGATTGTCCCAAGGCCCGGGGGCGGCTCTGCGCCTTGGGCATCACGCCCGGGACGGTCGTGGAAATCACTTCCGGGTGCGGCGGGCCGGTGTGCCTGCGCGCACGGGGGGCGTCCGTGACCTTGGGCCATTGCCTCGCGGCTAAAGTGATGGGACGCCTGAGTTCGCCCGCCCAGGTTGCCTGAGGAGCGCATCGGGCAGCGTCGCCGTTGCCGGGTTGCCCCGGGGCGGTGACGGACAAGGAGCCATTGTGCCGCAAGAACCGTCTTCCCCAACAGCAGTGATCGGCCTGCGCCAGATGCGCATCGGACAGCAGGGCCGCATCGTTCGCGTGGAAACCGGCGGCGAATTGGGCCGCCGCATTCGCGATATGGGCCTGGTCCCGGGCACCGAATTCACGGTTGTCGGCCGGGCGCCGCTCAAGGACCCGGTGGCCTTGCGCCTGCGGGACTTCACCCTGACCCTGCGCAATAACGAGGCCGATCATATCGTGGTGGAACCGTTTTAGATCCCGACCGCCAGACGCGCATCTGGACACGCGCCCGCCGATCCTTTACCCCCATCCCCATGAATACGCCCTGTCCGGTCATTGCTCTGGCCGGCAATCCCAATGCCGGGAAGACGACGTTTTTCAACGCCGCCACCGGATCCCACCAGCATGTGGGCAATTATCCCGGCATCACCGTGGAGAAAAAGGAAGGCCGGGTCCTGGTCGGTGACCGCGAGTTCGCCGTGGTGGACCTGCCCGGCACCTATTCCCTGACCGCCTATTCCAACGAGGAACTGGTCGCCCGCGACTTCCTGGCCCGGCAACGCCCGGACGTGGTGCTGGACGTCATCAATGCCGGCGCCTTGGAGCGCAATCTCTACCTGGCGGTGCAGCTTTTCGAGCTGGGCGCGCCGGTGGTGCTTGTGCTCAATATGATGGACGAGGCGGCAAAGAAGGGACTGCATATCGATGTGCGGCGGCTGGCGACCTTGCTCGGCGCGCCGACCGTGGCCGTGGTGGCCCGGACGGGCCAGGGCATCGAGGCGGCCTTGCAGGCCGGGGCGGATCTGGCCCGGGAGCGGGCCGGCGAGCCCTGGATGCCGCTGCATATTTCCTATGGCCCGGATCTGGACGAGGCCTTGGCGGACATGAGCCGGGCCATCGAGGCGGCCGGCTTCCTGACCGACCAGTATCCGGCCCGCTGGACGGCCCTCAAATACCTGGAGGGGGACGAGGACATTCTGGCCAGAGGGCAGGCGGCCGGGGCGTTGGCCGCGGAACTGGAGGCCAAGGCGGCGCGGGTGGCCGAACATTGCCAGGCCACGCTGAAGACCTATCCGGAAGCCATTATTGCCGATTACCGTTACGGCTTTATCGCCTCGCTGCTCAAGCAGGGCGTCATCGTTCGGGACACCCTGCGCCAGCGCCTGGATGTGACCGACCGCCTGGACAAGGTGCTGACCCATCGGTTTCTCGGCCCGCTGCTCATGGTGGGCGTGCTGTACGTGGTCTATCAGATCACCTTCGTAGTGGGCGATGCGCCGCGGCGCGGCATGGAGGCCTTGTTCGCCTGGATGGGCACTACGGCCGAGGCCCTGATACCCCCCGGATTGTTGCGTTCGCTGATCGTGTCGGGCGTGATCGACGGCATCGGCGGCGTGCTTGGCTTCGTGCCGCTCATCATGCTTATTTTCTTCCAGATCGCCTTTCTGGAGGACTCGGGCTACATGGCCCGGGTGGCCTACATGCTGGATCGGGTCTTTCGGATTTTCGGGTTACACGGCTGTTCGGTCATGCCGTTCGTCATTTCCGGCGGCATCGGCGGCGGTTGCGCCGTGCCGGGCGTCATGGCCTCCCGCACCCTGCGCAGCCCCCGGGAAAAGCTGGCCACCATGCTGACGGCGCCCTTCATGACCTGTGGGGCCAAGCTGCCGGTTTTCCTGCTGCTGGTCGGCGTCTTTTTCCCGAACCGGGAGGCTCCCGTCCTTTTCGGCATCACCCTGGCCGGCTGGGTGGCGGCGCTGCTGGTGGCGCGGCTGCTCCGGTCGACCGTCATCGCCGGTCCGGCCACGCCGTTTGTCATGGAGTTGCCGCCGTATCGGCTGCCGACCATGCGGGGGCTGGTCATTCACACCTGGGAGCGCACCTGGCAGTACATCAAGAAGGCCGGCACCGTCATTTTGGCCATCTCCGTCCTGCTGTGGGCGGCCATGACCTTTCCCCTGCTGGACGCGGCGTCCGTGGCCCGGTTCGATCAGGCCAGAGCCCAGGAGCACGCCCGCCTCGCGGCCGCAGGTGCCGATACCGCCGCCATCGCCAAGGCCATTGCCGCCATTGATGCCGCCCAGGGCGCCGCGTCGTTGCGCCATTCCCTCGCCGGCCGATTCGGCGTGGCCCTGGAACCCGTTTCCCGCCTGGCCGGTCTGGAGTGGCGCATGAACATCGCCCTGGTCGGCGGCGTGGCGGCCAAGGAAGTCATCGTCTCCACCCTGGGCACGTCCTATTCCCTCGGGGCCGGGGCGGACGATGCCACCTTCAGCCTGCACCAGGCCCTGGCCAGTGATCCGGCTTGGACCCTGCCCCGGGGGCTGGCCGTCTTGGTCTTCGTGCTCCTCTATTCCCCATGCTTCGCCACCGTGGCCGCCATCCGCCAGGAGTCCGGCACCTGGCGCTGGGCCGCCTTCTCCATGATTTTCGACACGGCCCTCGCGTTTCTTCTGGCCGTGGCCGTTTTTCAGCTCGGCTCCCATCTGTAGTCCTATCCTCTTGACCCGGACAGGACGTTGCCGCATTCTGCGGCCCTGGCGATATGTCCGGGCAAATACCCGGAGTGCGCCGCGGAGGAAAGCCGTTATGCCTGATGCTGGAGAATGCGCCCTGATGCGCTTCAAGGACGGTTATAATTGCTGCCAGTCCGTGTTCTCGAGCCTGGCCCAGCGCTATGGGGTAGAGGACGCGCAGGCGATCCGGTTGGCCACGGGATTTGGCGCCGGCATGGCCCGCGGGGGCATCTGCGGCGCCGTGTCCGGGGCGGTGATGCTTCTGGGGCTGGCTGGCGGGGGCGGCGGTCACGAGAACCAGGCGCTCAAGATGGCCACCTTCGCCCGGGTGAAGGATTTTTACGGCCGGTTCTCGGAACGCCACGGCTCCGTCATCTGCCGGGATCTCCTCGGCCTGGATCCGTCCACGCCGCAGGGCCGGACCGCGGCCCGGGACGAGGGCCTTTTCTCGACCGTCTGTACCCGCTTGATCGTCGATGCCGTTTCCCTGGTACAGCAGATCATCGCGGAAAACGGTCTGCCGGATCGGGCCTAGTCGGCCGTTCCCAACGTAGCACCGCCGGTCGCGTTCCCTTGATCGACGCATCGGAGGGGCAGCGCTGGCGGCGTGACTGACCGGCGGCCGGCCTAGAACCGTTGGTAGCCATCGTCGGTTTCGCCGTCAGTGAGGTCCAGATTGACCCCGGTCTTTTTGGACGCCCCGGCGGGCGCCGGGGCCGGCCGTTGGGCGGGGCCGGCCGGTCGCTTGGGCGCCGGTGCGGCGGGTGCGTCCAGGGGCCTGCGCGCAGGGCGGGCGCCGGCCATTTTCTGTCCGTTCAAGTGAAAATAGCTGATGGTTTCCTGTAATTGGAGGGCCTGGCTGGACAATTCCTCGGCCGTTGAGGCCATTTGTTCCGAGGCCGAGGCGTTGCGCTGCACGACCTGATCGAGTTGCTGGATGGCGCGGTTCACCTGCTCGGCGCCGGTGTTTTGCTCCATCGTCGATGCCGTGATTTCCTGAATAAGATCGGCTGTATGCTGGATGTCCGGCACGATTTGGCCCAGGAGTTCGCCGGCTTTGACCGCGATGGATACGCTTTCGGAGGACAGGGAGCTGATTTCGCTGGCGGCATGGCCGCTGCGTTCGGCGAGTTTGCGCACCTCGGCGGCCACCACGGCAAAGCCCTTGCCGTGTTCGCCGGCCCGGGCCGCCTCGATGGCGGCGTTGAGGGCCAGCAAGTTGGTCTGACGGGCGATTTCTTCAATAATGCTGATCTTTTCGGCAATTTCCTTCATGGCCGCCACGGTCTTGGCCACGGCTTCGCCGCCGTCCTTGGCATCCTGGGCCGTTTTGAGGGCGATTTGCTCGGTTTGCTGGGCATTATCGGCGTTCTGGCGGATGGTCGAGGTCATCTGCTCCATGGACGAGGAAATCTCTTCCACGCTGGCCGCCTGCTCCGTGGCGCCCTGCGACAGACTCTGGGTGGTGGCCGAGAGCTGTTCCGAGCCGGTGGCCACGTTGCCCGCGCTGGCCTGGACCTCGCCCACGATTTCCCGCAGCTTGGCGATCATATGCCGCAAGGCGGCGGCCAGGGCGCCTATCTCATCCTTTTGTTCGATGTCGATATGCTGGTTCAGATCGCCGGATGACAAGCCTTCGGTCGCCTGAACGCCGCTCAAAATGGGCTTGGTGATGAGCCGGGTGATCCAAAGCCCCAGGCAAATCGCCAGCACCACGCCCAAGCCCACGCCGGAAACCTCCATGACTTTGGCCTGATGTTCCGCGACCTCGCCGGCGGCCTTGCCGCGCTGGGCATTGTTGAGGGCGGCGGCCATCAATTGGTCGAGGAGCGAAAAGCAGCGGACCTGCCTTTCGCGCAGGCCCTCCATGGCCTGCACCCGCAAGCGGGTGACCAGCACTTCGGCTTTGGCCGATTCGTCGGCCATTTGGCCGAGGAGGCCGACGATGGAGGCGATGGAGGGCTGCACGTCGGTGCGTAGCGCCTGCCGGGCCGTTCCCTCTGCGGTTTGTTGTGCGGACAGTTCCCGCAGGTGGCGTAAGCCCTGACGCAAACGCTGCTGATTGCGTTGCAGCTCGGGCAGGGCCGTGGTGAACTTCGGATTGCCAATGCCCCGAGCGGTCGTCGCCAACCAGTGATCGAAGTCCTCCAGGACGGTGTTTTGGGCGGTGGCGGGATGTTTCGTACCGAAGAGAACGGCGTCCATGGCGTCGGCCAGGACTTGGCGGTAGGCGCTTTGCCATGCCGCCAGCTGCCAATGCATTTCGCTCGGGTTGAAGATGCCGGTTTTTTCCCACTCTTGGGCGATGGTGAAGCTTTCGTTGTTGCCGGCGACCCATTCCCGCCAGGCCGTGTCGAGGTCGTTCCAGAGCCGTTCTTCCTCGGCGGACTTGGGCAGCTTGGCGTATTCCTCCCAGGCCTGGCGATAGCTGGTTCGGAGCGCGGCGATGTTTTCGAATTGCCGGCTGCGATCCTTGGCGGACAGGCCGGGGGCGAGCATGGTGCGCTGGGCTACCCGGATCGATTCGCCGGAGATTTTGATATGCAACAGGTCGCGGACGGCGGGCAGGTTGACGGACGCCACCGTGGTCAGATGCTCGGAAACCGTCGACAGGCCCCAGAGACTGACCAAGCCGACGATGAGGGTAATGGCGGCGCAGACGAGGAATCCGCTGACAAGTTTTACACCGAGTTTGAGATTGCCCATGGACGACCTCCGAGGATGGCTATGCAGGAACGAGCGAAAAGGACTCTTTCAATTTTTAAAGCCTGGCAGGGAAAATTGTCAAACCGCAACGGGAAAAAAACGTCTGCCCGGCAGCCGGCCCGCGCTCGGCGCCTGGAATGTCTTTGGAATGTATTCTGCAAGTCCCGGCCAAACAGGCGGCGGGAGCATCCGTCACGGGGATACCTGTCTCTTTTCTAGACAGTGGTGCGTGACACCTGTATAAAAATAAGACGGATTAACGGGCGGTTCAGGCTTCTCCAGCGGGGGGAACGGCCCTCCCGTCGACCTCTCCCACCGGACAAGGCCGCCGCGAAATTGGCCGCACGGGACAACCCAATGAGTGGTCTATGCGTTTTTCTCTAAAAAATCCTTTCCGCCAGGCCGGTTCGCCGCTGTTGGTCATCGGCGCGGCCGGCATCCTGGCCGTGGTGGTGGCTGTCATGGCCGTCATCGATATGGGCCGGGAAAAGCAGTACATGACGGAGCTGTTGTTGGAGAAGGGGGCGGCGCTTATCAAGGCCTTCGAGGCCGGAGCCCGGACCGGGCTGCGCGGCGGTTTCGGGGCCAATGTCCGCTTGCAGCACCTGCTGGAGGAGACGGCCAGCCAGCCCGGCATCTTCTTTATTGCCGTGACGGACGCCTCGGGCCGGATCGTGGCCCACAGCGATCCGTCGCGCATCGGCCAGCTCCTTTTCCCGCCAGCGGAACTGGCCACCTTGAAGCCGTCCGCCAAGGAGCAATGGCGGCTGGTCGACCAGGAGGGGAACACGCCGCGTTCCTTCATGGTCTACCGTCATTTCGTGCCGGCCCGGTCCGGACATTTCTTCCATGGCGGTCCCGGTCACGTCGGCGCAGTGGGCCGGCGTTTTTTTTGTTCCGACGATTGCGACACCAACGGGACGCCGCGTGATCTGCTCCGCGAATCCCTGGATATCTTCGTCGGCCTGGACGTGGCGCCCATCGAGGCGGCCCGGCGGGCCGACCTGCAAAACACCCTGACCACGGCGGCCGTGCTGCTGCTCGCCGGACTCGGCGGCGTGGGCTTCCTGTCCTTTGCCCAGAGCTTCCGGGCCCAGCGGCGGGTGTTGCGCCAGACCACGGCCCTGGCGGCCGAGGTGGTGGCCTCCATGCCGGCCGGACTGGTGCTGATCGGACCGGATGGCCGGGTGGCCATGGCCAACGCCGCGGCCGAGGCGCTGGCCGGGGTGACGGCGGGCGGCCTGGCCGGCCGACCGGCCCGGGAGGTGCTACCGGCCAAGGTGCTGGCTGCCGTGGGCGTCGGCGAGCGGCAGATGGACATGTCGTTGGCGGGCGGCCCGCCGCTGGCCCTGGGCGTGGCGGTCTCGGCGGTCAGGACCGATGAGGGCGTCCCCGTGGGGTCCCTGGTCCTGTTGCGCGATTTGCGGGAGGTCCGCCGTCTGGAAGCCGAGGTTCGGCGTCGGGAAAAAATGGCGGCCGTCGGACACCTGGCCGCCGGCGTGGCCCACGAAATCCGCAACCCCCTGAGTTCCATCCGGGGCTATGCCACCTATTTCGGCGGCAAATTCGCTCCGGGCAGCGAGGATCGGCAGGCGGCCGAGGTCATGGTCCGAGAAGTCGATCGGCTCAACCGGGTCATTTCCGAACTGATCGAATTTTCGCGGCCGTCCGATTTGCAGCGACGGCCGGTGCGCCTGGCGGATCTGGCCGCCCATGCCGAGCGTCTGACCAAGCCCGATGCCGAAGCCCGGGGCGTGACCATCGATTGCGCCGGGGCGCAGCCCGGTCCGGAGATCATGGCCGACCCGGACCGGCTGTCCCAGGCCCTGCTCAATTTGTGCCTCAACGCCATTCAGGCCATGCCGGCCGGTGGCGTCATGACGCTTTCCGCCGGCGTGGCCCCGGATGGCCGGGCCTTTTTGCAGGTGGCCGATACCGGCCCGGGTATTCCGCCGGAATTCCGCGATCGGATCTTTGATCCCTATTTTACCACCAAACCCCAGGGCACGGGCCTGGGGCTTCCGCTTGCCCACAAGATCGTGGCGGCCCACGGCGGCGAAATTCGTGTCTCCGCCAGACCGGGGGGCGGCACCGTCATGACGGTGCTGCTGCCGGTGACGGCCGAGGCGGATGACCAGGGAGGAACGCATGCGGGCGAAAATTCTCGTGGTTGACGACGATACCGGCCATTTGGCCATGTTGCGCACGGTCCTGTCGGGCTGGGGATATCTCCCGGAAGGGGCGTCCGACGGGGCCGCGGCGGTGGCCAAGGTCCGGGAGGGGCCCTTCGACGCGGTGCTCCTGGATATCCGCATGGCCGGCATGGGCGGCATGGAGGCCCTGTCGCGCATCAAGGAATACAATCCGGCCGTGCCGGTCATCATCATGACCGCCTACTCCTCGGTGGACACGGCCGTGCCGGCGCTCAAGGCCGGCGCCTACGACTATCTGACCAAGCCGCTCGATCTCGACGTGCTGCATCTGACCCTGGAACGGGCCCTGGACCACATGCGCCTGGCCACGGAGAACGAGGCCTTGCGCCTGAAACTCGGGAAAAACGGCCACGGACCGGAAATCATCGGCCGCAGTGAGGCCATGCGCCATCTGTTTTCCATAATTGCCATGGTGGCCCCCACCGAGGCGACGGTGCTCATTACCGGCGAATCCGGCACCGGCAAGGAGCTGGTGGCCCGGGCCGTCCATGCCGGCAGCCCCCGGGCCGGCGGGCCGCTCGTGGCCGTCAATTGCGCCGCCCTTTCCGAATCGCTTCTCGAATCCGAGCTGTTCGGCCATGAGAAGGGGGCCTTTACCGGGGCCGATCGCCGTCGGGAAGGTCGGTTCATGGCCGCCGACAAGGGCTCCATCTTCCTCGACGAAATCGGCGAGATAGCCATGCCCATCCAGGCCAAGCTGCTGCGGGTCATCCAGGAGCGGGAAATCCAGCGGGTGGGCGGCGACAAGCCGGTCGGCGTGGATGTCCGCATCCTGGCCGCCACCAATCGTGACCTCAAGAAGGAAGTGGAAGCCGGCCGGTTCCGCGAGGACCTCTACTATCGCTTAAACGTCGTCACCCTGACCGTCCCGCCCCTGCGCGAGCGCCCCGAGGACGTTCCCCTGTTGGCGCAGCATTTTTTGAGCCGATTCGCCGAGAAAAACCGCAAGCGCCTCAAGGCCTTCACCCCGGCGGCCATGGACGCCCTGGTGCACGCCGCCTGGCCGGGCAATGTCCGCGAGCTGGAAAACGCCGTGGAACGGGCGGTCATTTTGTCGGTCGGCGAGTATGTCACCGAGCGCGAACTGCCGGTTTTCGAGAGCCGTGAGGCAGATCCGGCCCAGCCCGAAAGCGTGTCCTCCCTGGCCGGTATGCCCCTGGACGACGTGGAGCGGGAGGTCATCTTGGCCACGCTCCGTGACGTGGGCGGCAACAAGAGCGAAGCGGCCCGGGTGCTGGGCATCACCAGGGCGACGCTCCACAAGAAGCTCAAGAAATACGGTGAGGAAGGGGAACTCTAGCCAAGGCGTTCGCGTGACGGACAGGGCGCTGGCCCCCTGGTGCCGGTGGGGTCCATGGCGGGCTGTCCCCGGGAGCGGCGGGCCGGAAGGGGCGTCTCCCCCTCGGCCGCTGGAGGCATTTTTTCGTCAGCGGCGGCGGGGCAGGCGGAGCTTCTGGCCGATGGAGAGGCTGCGGGGATTGACGCCGGGATTGACCGCCCGCAAATCTTCCTCGGGCAGGTGCAACCGTTTGGCGATGATGGCGAAGGTCTCGCCGGCCCGGACCGTGTGGACGCGCCCCTTGGCGACCTTGACCGGAGGATGCGCCGCCGGGCTCGCCGGGACGGCCGCATCGGGTACCACCGTCAGATCCTGCGATGTGGTCAGAAGTTCGTGCATGCCGGCCGTCATGGGGAGTTTTTCCCCTGCGGCGACGGGAGCGAGCACCACGCCGGCCAGCATCGCGGCGCCGTTTTCGGTCAGGTGGACGCCATCGGCCGTGCGGATGGTCACGACCTCGCCGGTGGCGGCGTCCCGGGCATGGCGGCCGAAATGGTCGTTCTTGTCGGAAAAGGCGGCATGGGTGTCGATAAAGTGGCAGCCGTCCTGTCGGCACATGGCCTGCAAGGCGGCGTTGACCTGACGGACGCCGTCGGCCAGGGCCCTATCCCCCATGGATGGCACGCCGACCCAATAGATCGTCACGTTCGGGTTGGCGTGTCGGCAGATCGTCGTCAGCTCCCGAGCCTTGGCGGCATAGGCCATGGCCCAGTCCGGATCCCCGAATTGGACGTGGTTGCCGTTCGGCGCGTCCAGGGGCATGACGTCGTTGGCCCCGAGCATGATGACCACGATGTCCGGCGGCTGCCGCGCGATCAGCTCCCGGAGATGCTGCGGCCAGTTGAGAAGATCCGGCCGGGTCAGACCGGTGGATTTGGTGCCGTTCCAGGCGTAGTCGAGCCCGGGGGCGCCGGTCAGGGTCCGTTCCAGTTGTTCGCCCAGGCTGATGGACAGTGAGTCGCCCACCACCAGCAGGCGGCGGACGGCCGGCACGCTGGGCGGCGCACGAAGCGTGAAAAGATTGCGGGGCTCCACTGCGGGGGCGGACGCCGGCTCCGGCGTACGGTCGCAGGCGGTCAGCACGGCGGTGCCCAACAGCAGGAACAGCAAAAGCCGGCAGAGCCGGAGGCGCGCCGTTCGGGACCGCCAGGGAGCGGATCCGGCGGGCGACCCGGCCCCGCTATGGTGTCGATGCGGCAGTTGCAGGGGCATTGGCGCGTCCAGCCGGTCCTTGGGCGTTTTTTGGGCGCAGGACGACATCCTTGGCCAGGGTGGCCAGGAAGGATCGCGCCAGGATATCCCCGCCGGCTACGGTGAAATGAATTTTGTCGTTGGCCCGGACCTTGATCTTGACCCCCTTGGCGTTCGGCAAGAAGGTGGAATAGTTGCCCTGATCGTCGGTGAGCAGTTTCCAGGTGTCCAGATAGTGGCTGCTTTTGGCCTTGGCGCACTCGGACTTGATGATGTCGTTCATGACCTGGGCCTGCTTGGCGTAGGACGGGTCGCCCATGATGGGCAGCCCGATCCAATAGCTCGGGACGTTTTTTTCGGCCAGCGCCGCCAGGAAATCGCCCAAGCGCATGGAGAACACTTCGGGCCAGGTTTTGTTGGGGCTTCCGGCCGGTCGGGGTTTCTCGTTGAGATTGATGTACTTGGCGTCGTTGGCCCCCATCATGACGACCACCACGTCGGGCGAATACTTATTGAGGAAGACCCGCAGGGCCTTGCTCCAGTCGTAATATTTCGGATTGGCCAGGCCGCTGGACACCTTCCCTTCCCCGATGAGCTCCACGCCGTCCAGGGCGGCCACGCTCCGGCGCAGGGACAGGGACAGTCCGATCGCCAGGGAATCGCCGACGACCAGGATCTTGTGCGGGGCGGGACCCTTGGAGGCGACCAGGGAGGCCTGGTCCTGGGCGGACTGCTGGGTGGCGGTGTCGCCGGGACGGGTATGCGGGATTGCGTTGGCCATGCCCGCCTTGCCTGCGGGCGGCGACGACAACGCGGCCAGCAGCGCGGTGGTATCGACGGGTTCGTCCGCCTTGAGCACAGGCTGGGCCGGGTCCATCCGTTGGCGCAGGGCATCCTCGGTCGCGCCTGGTCCCGGCGTTTCCTGGCAGGCCAACGTATTTTTGTAGGTGCCGTCGAAATAGGGGGCCAGGGCGCAATCCACCCGCTTGGACAGCCTGCCGGTCGAGGACTCGCGCCAGACGTTGCGCACCTGCCGCACTTCCCGGGTCAGAGAGGCGAGCGGCGTTTCGGAAAGATGCTCGTCCGTCCAGACCGAGACCTTCTCGATATTGACCAGCGCCGCGACGGCCAGGGCAACACAGTAGATAACGCAGGCTTTTTTCCAACTCATGGGTATTGCTGTCGATTCGTTCGTTCGTGGGTTGGCTTTGCCTGCCGTGGAGCACTGCTATGGAGACGGGGGCAAGACGCCGGCGACAACACGGTCGGTTAACAGTTTGTAGCCGGCAAGGGTGCAATGCACGCCATCCCGGCCGCGCAGGGATTTTGCCCGGCCGTCGATCGGCTTTTGCGAGCAGAATTTGCCGGACGTGTCGGCAAACAGGTCCCAGGAGGTGATGAAATGGCAGTCTTTGGCCGCAGCACAGGCCGCCCGCATGGCCTCGTTGGCGATCCAGGCCCGTTGGCTGAAGGTCGTTTCGCGCATGGGCGGCAAGCCGACCCAATAGACCGGAATCCCATAGTGGGAGGCAATATCCAGGAAGCGTTTCGATTTGGCCTGGTAGTCCAATGACCACGTGGGCGTCCCCTGGCCGTTCTTGGCGTCATTGCCGCCGACCATGACCACCAGGGCCTCGGGCCTTTCCGCGGACAGGAAGGCGCCGAGCGCCTTTTCCCAGTCATAAAAACGGGGCGAATTGAGACCGCTGGATTCCTTGCCCCGTTTGCTCAAAATGACGTCTTTGCGGTGCCTGAGGGATTGTTCCATGGTCAGGCCCAGCCCGACGGCGAAGGAATCGCCGACGATCATGATCTTTCGGGGATGGGGAAGCGTTGCCGGCATGGTTTCCCGCAGGGTGGGCCGATCGACCGGCCGGTCCTCCGGCAGGGGTTGCCGCGCGGCCAGGGTCATCCGCCCCGTGCGGCCGAACAAGATGGCCGGATCGGGCGCGATCTGCTCATCCGCCGCCAGGGCGGCGACGGGAAAAAAGCAGAGCCAGACCACCGCGAGAAGGCTCGCGCCCAGTCGGGTCGTGCTGGTCGGAGAGTGGCACGCTTTGGCGCGCCATAAGAAACCACCGTGCATTGAAGGAAGTATAGTCGTGGCCATGGCCTTTGTCCAGAAGCGACCCTTTTCACTGCGGGTCTTCGCCATGGAGCCGGCCGGAGCACGCCAGGAGACGGCGCACGAATCGTCCGCTCCCGACACGGCGTTTGTCGGACGCCGCACCCCGAAAAACGTCCTCTTCGAGAGGCGGCCGTTGCACGAGGGCGTAGGGCGAAATGCTTCCGGCGGCCAATGGATGCTGGCCGCTGGGAAGCGGAGATCCCGCGTTGCAGCCCGAGGGGGAGATCGCGAGAGGGCGGGTGCGGAGCATATTGCCGGAAGCCCGACGGCGTCTTTGGGCCGCGTCCGGGCTTCCGGCAAGGTCATGGCAGGCTAATCCGTGGCGAGCAGGACATCCGTCGCCTTGATCAAGGCGTTGGCCTTGGAGCCGGCCTTGACGCCCAGGGCGGCGGCGGACTCTTTGGTGATGACGGACACGATGGTGGCGCCGGCGGCTTCGATGACCACTTCGGCATTAACCTGGCCGATGGTGACGGACTTGACGGTACCGGGGATCAGATTGCGGGCACTGACTTTCATGGAAATCTCCTGTGTGTTGGTGTGCAGTGTGTGGAGGCTAGTCGGTGACGACCATGACGTTGCTGGCCTTGATCATGGCGTAGACCTTGGACCCGGCCTTGATGCCCAGGGCGGCGGCGGACTCCTTGGTGATGACGGAGACGATGGTGGCGCCGGCGGCGTCGATGACGACTTCCGCGTTGACCTGGCCGATGGTGACGGACTTGACGGTGCCGGGGATCAGATTGCGGGCGCTGACTTTCATGGAAATCTCCTGTGTGTTGGTGTGCAGTGTGTGGAGGCTAGTCGGTGACGACCATGACGTTGCTGGCCTTGATCATGGCGTAGACCTTGGACCCGGCCTTGATGCCCAGGGCGGCG